>OIEH01000009.1_pt1 | contig 138466 bp, 122 predicted proteins | sample 1604811 | NCBI WGS metagenome assembly OIEH01 (sample SAMN01760945, study PRJEB22395) | human gut metagenome | reverse complement strand
TATTAGTCAAAAATTCGCCGTCAGACCACGGTTCGTTTTAATCTTGTCTGGCATAGTTTGAAAATTCCCGCCTTGACACATTCACCGCGCGACAGCCGTATTCATAGGCTACAATATGGGGTGGTCGATATGTATATGGTTTTCGGAAACGACGAAAGAATGAACGAGGCAAGAAAACTTCTGTCCGTCGAAAAAACGCAGGACGTCGTGTGCGTGTTTCAGCCGAACGTTAAGGTCATAAAAGAAGACACGAAGCGCATACCGTGGGGCGCGCGGGCGTACGCGTTCGATTTTGACGAAGACGCACGGCGGATTCTTGCCGAAAAGTCCGTAAAAATGATTAAATACGGCGACGTCGAAGAATTCAAAAAAGAAAATTCCGTGCTGACTGCGGAAGGCGTGCTTATCATACTTCTGGAAAAATCAAAGACGAAAATCTCGGACAAAAGAGTGCTTGTCGTCGGCAACGGCGCGTCGGGCAAGGAAATCGTCGATATACTTTTAAGGCTTAACGTGAAAGTATCGGTGATGACGTCGCGCGCGGACAGCGTAAAAAAGGGCGCAAACGCGCTTCCGTACGGCGAAAGTATCGAAGAATTTGATTTTATCGTGAACACCGCGCCGGCGCGGATCATCGACGAAGCGCGATTGACAAAAATGAAACCCGACGCCGAAATCGTCGATATCGCGTCGCCGCCGTACGGCTTTGACAAAAACCTGATGGCGGAACTGTCGATAAAATACGGCGTGTATCCCGCGCTCCCGGTGAAGTACAGAAGCGAATCGGCGGGGCAAATAATCGCAAAAATCGTGACGGAGGGGAAATTATGACAAAAATCGGATATGCGGTAACGGGCAGTTTTTGCACCTTTTCGAAAACGCTTGCGGTAATGCAGGCTCTTGTCGACAAAGGATATGAACTTGTGCCGATTTTTTCGTATAATACCTGCAATCTCGACACACGCTTTTATAAGGCGAAAGATTTTTATTCCGAAACGGTGCGGATCACGGGGAAATATCCGATATGCGACCTTGTGAACGCCGAGCCGCTCGGTACGAAAGAAAAACTCGATCTTATCGTCGTGTGTCCTTGCACGGGGAACACTCTTTCAAAACTCGCAAACGGCATAACGGACACTCCCGTAACGCTTGCGGTCAAGGCGCATCTCAGAAACTGCCGTCCCGTGCTTATCGCGCTGTCGAGCAACGACGCGCTGGGCGCGAACGCAAAAAATCTCGGTCATCTTCTGAACACGAAGAACGTATACTTTGTACCGATGGGGCAGGACGCGCCCGACATAAAAACGAAATCGCTCATCGCCGATTTTTCAATCGTCCCCGACGCGGTGAAACTTGCGCTGAACGGAAAACAAGCCGAACCCGTGTTCAAGAATTTATAAACGTCATTGACAACACCCGCGCAAGGTGATAAAATATAAACATCAAAATACTTGGAGGAATTGTATGGCAGCAAGCAAAAAAGACTACTTTGGTCTTTCAAGAATAGTAAGCATTATTTTGGCAATCATTCCCGTTACCGCATGGGTATTGGGCGTCGTTACAAGGTTTTCGGAAGGCAAAATCGTTGCCGGTATCATTCGTATATTCGGCGGATGGCTCATCTGGTTGTTTGACCTTGTATCGATGATTTTGAAGGGCAAGATCTTCCGTCTTCTTAACGTATAAGGAAAACAAAATCAAGTCAAAGGCGTCGTACGCAAGTACGACGTTTTTTTATGCGCCGAAACAAATCGACAAAAATTAAAAATCCGCGTTGATTTTTTTCAAATACTATATTATAATACATAAAGTAGGATAAGGAAAATGGAAGACAAAAGTAGCAAAAACGACAAAAAAACAATAAATATGTTTCTTTACCGCACGCTGATGCCCGTGCTTATCGGTCTTTCGAAAATCATCGTCGGGGTAAGGACGGATAAATCCGCACTAAAAGGCGTAAAAGGGCCGTATCTTATCGTGGGCAACCACACGTCGCCCATTGACTTTTTGTATTTTACAGCCGGCGTTTATCCAAAGCCCATAAATTTCGTCGTTGCGGAAAATATGATTTATCGCAAGGTCTACGGCGCGTTCATAAGGTCGTTCGGCACGATTAAAAAGAAACAATTCACGGCGGATTTTCAGTGCATCAAACAAATCAAAAAGAATATCGACGCGGGCACGCACGTTTTGCTTTTCCCGGAAGGTCGCGTTTCGATTGACGGTACGACGGGTTATATCGCGCCGTCGATCGGGAAACTTATTAAGTTTCTGGACTGCACTGTCGTTGCGGGCGTTACTCACGGCGGATACACCGGCGGACCGAAATGGGGGAAACCTCGCCGCACGAAAGTCACGCTGAAACTCGCGCCGGTTCTGACAAAAGAAGAAATCAAAAATATGTCGGCGGCGGACATCGCCGCAAAAATCACAAACAGCCTGCGCTTTGACGACAACAGAAACCTTGTGGAAGAACACAGGAAAATTTCAAGATGCAATAAGCGCGCGGAAGGACTTGAAAAAATCCTTTATAAATGCCCTCGTTGCGGCGCGGAATTCAAAAACGTCACAAAAGGCAACGTTATGAAATGCGAGCAGTGCGGAAATACCGTCGAGTACGGGCGCGACGGAATACTCCACGCGATTAAAGGCAAAACTTTTGATTATATAAGCGACTGGTACGACTTTGAAAGGCAGGATCTGAAAGAGCAGGTCAAGGACGAAAATTTCAGGCTTGAAGGGAAAGTCGCGCTTTACGTCAACAACGAAAAACTCAATAAATTCGTAAAAGACGGGGAAGGCACTCTTTCCGTGTCCAAAGACGGCATAAAGTACGTCGGGAAAACGGGCGAAAACAAATCGTTGGAATTCAAAATCGAAAACCGCGGCACGATCGCCTTTAAGATGGGCGAAAATTTGGAAGTGTCCGAAGACGGGAATATTTACAGATTTGCGTTTACCGAAGGATTGTTCAGTACGAAATTCGTGCTTGCAATCGAGGAACTGCACAAACGATACTTTGACTGAAAGGGGAAATTTTGAAACAAGAATCGACGAAAAAAAACAAAAAGACTATGCTGGAACAATCGACGATAAACATGCCGTTGTACCGCTTTTGCGCGCGACTTTTCAAAGTCGTAGGAAGAATAAGGTACGGATTCAAAGTCGACAAATCCGCAATCAAAGGGCTGAAAGGTCCGTTTCTGGTGCTTGGAAATCACACGTCGTGGGTTGACTTTTTATATTTTTCAAATTGCGTGTATCCGCACCCTGTGAACGTGGTCGTAACCAGCAACGTTTTTTATATGAAGTTTTTGGGGAAATTGTTCACCGATTTCGGCGCAATACCGAAAAAGCAGTTTACAAGCGATTTTTCGTGCATAAAGCATATAAAACGCAATCTTGACAACGGAAACAGCGTATTATTGTTCCCCGAAGGGCGCATTACGGTGGACGGCTCGACGGGGTATATCGCGCCGTCGATCGGGAAACTTATTAAGTTTCTGAACTGCCCGGTTATCAAGGGGATCACCGTCGGAAGTTACGTTACCCGCCCGAAGTGGGGGAAGAAACGTCCCGGGAAAGTTACGCTTAAAATGGAACCCCTTTTAAGCACCGACGATATCGGCGATATGTCGAACGAAGAAATTTACGAATATATCCTGAAAAACTTTTCGTACGACGACAACGTCGCTTTCAAGGAGCAGAACAGAAAGGTTTACGGCTTGCGCCTGGCGGAAACCCTTGAAAAACTTTTGTATAAATGCCCCCGATGCGGCGCGGAATTCAAAAACGAGTCAAAATACAGGACGTTCAGATGCACCGCCTGCGGCAATACCGTGAAATATAACACGGACGGCACTCTCAGCCCATCGGGTGAAAACGACAAGTGTTTCGAATTTGTCAGCGAATGGTACAAATTCCAGCGCGACGAAGTGAAAAAGGAAGTCGAAAACCCCGACTATTCGTTTGAAGAAAACGTCACGCTTTTGCTCACCGACGATAAAACGCACCGTTTCGAAGAAGCGGGAAAAGGGAAAATCGTCCTTGACAAAAACGGAATTACGTACGTCGGCACGAAATGCGGGCAGGAAGTTTCAAGTACTTTCGGGCTGAAAAACCACCCGACGGTTGCCTATAAACTTGCACAGAATATCGAAATTGCCGAAGATAACGAGATTTTCAAATTCGTTTTTGAAAACGGATTCCACACCGCAAAATTCGTACTTGCCGTCGAGGAGCTTTACAAAAAGTACGTCGAAAACGCAAAATAGAAAATTTAATTTTTGCAAACCGTAACACAAGCAACACCTGCGCTTGTGTTTTTTTTGCGGTATTTTACGGACACGTGTCTGTCCTGTCAGGATAAATACAAAGAATGGCTAAGGTATTTCAAAATCGAATATTAAAAGCGCGAACGCAAAAAGCCCGGAACGAACAAAGAATATTTATAAACATTGTATAATTTTTAACAATATTCTTGTCAATTTTCGCTCTTTTGCGTTATAATAAAAATGATAAAACTAATCGGAGGCAAATTATGGATTACAAAATGCAGCTCACACCCGAAGAAGTTGCAATCCTGAACGGAAACGAGGGCGAAACCAAAGCCAAAATTTTGAAAACGCTCGTGCTGTTCGGCGATGCCGTCGGAGCAACGAATTTTATTCCTATCGATTGCTGCGGCCATCTTGTGACGTCTTTCGGTCTTAAAATGATTGACCCGGTTTACAAAATCATGGACGAAATTATCGCCGCTGGACTTAAAGCGCCCAACGGTTTTACGGTTGACCCTCGTCCTTACGATTTTGAAAACGTGAAGTGCAATTTCCTGGAAAAACTTATTTTCACGAAATTTATGTATTCGAAACAAGCCGATTACGAGGCGCAGCTTGAAAAAGTCGGGCTGAAAAAGAATGCGTTCACCTGCACCTGCTACCTTCCCGAAGTCGGAAACGTCCCAAAGAAGGGCGAGGTTATCGGCTGGGCGGAATCGTCGGCGGTCGTTTACGCAAACTCCGTGCTCGGCGCGCGCTGCAACAGAAACAGCGGTATGATCGATTTGTTCCAGAGCATTCTCGGCAGGGCGTTGAACTATGGATTCACGACGGACGAAGGACGCCGCGCAACGTGGAGAGTGGAAGTCAAAACCACCAAAAAACCCGAAGCGCAGATTCTCGGCAGCGCAATCGGTATGAAGGTTATGGAAGACGTGCCTTACATCGTAGGCCTTGACAAATTCATCGGGACGGAACTTAACGACGACGCGAAAGCGTACCTTAAAGATATGGGCGCGGCAACCGCGTCGAACGGTGCGGTCGGTTTGTATCACGTCGACAAACTTACGCCCGAAGCGAAAGAACAGGGAGAAAGCCTTATCGTCGAAAACGCAAAGACTTACGTCATCGATGACGCCGAACTCGAACGCGTTTACAAGGGCTATCCCGTGATGTGGAAAAACAAGGACGCAAAAGCGAAAGTCGCGTTCATCGGTTGCCCGCATCTTACTTATTCGCAACTTGTAAACTGGACAAATAACATAGTTGAAGGTCTTAAAAAGAGCGGTAAAACCAAGGTTACGACGCAAGTCGTCCTTACGGCAGCCCCGCAAGTCGCCGAAAAATTCAGAAAAACAGACGATTATAAAAAGCTTGTCGCAACCGGCGCAAGACTTTCGTCCATTTGCCCGCTTATGTACACCAATAACCCGATTTGCGGTGGAAAACCCATCGTAACGAGCAGCAATAAACTTCGTACTTATTCCAAAGCGAAGTATATGAAAGATGAGGATATTCTGAAACTCATCACCGGACAGGAGGCGTAATATGTCACAGAAAGTATTCAAAGGCAGACCTTTTGCAGGGGGCGCAATCAAAGCCGAAGCAGTCGTTTCGCATCAGGGATTCAATACACTTGCGTCCTGCCAGAAAAGCGCAATGGGCATTAAGCCCAAGGACACGGAAGCGGGCACCGCAAAAATCTTCGTTTCCGACCAGAACAACCCCGACCTTTTCGGTAAACTTATCACGGGGAAAGCACTTTGTTTGCCCATCACGATCGGCAGCACGACAGGCGGTATGATTTTGCAGACCATTTGTGCAATGAAAGCGCAGCCCGCGGCAATGCTGTTTTCGGAAACGGCGGACAGCCTTGCGACGTCGGGACTTATCCTTGCGAAAGTCTGGGAAAACAACTTTATCGTCGGCGTCGATAGGCTCGGCAAAGAGTTTCTGGACTACGTCAAAGACGGCGATATGATCGAGGTCAAAGAAGACGGCACGGTCATCGTTGAAAGAAACTAACGGCGGTTAAAAACCAAATAAAAAAGCGTTCGCGGGTTGGCGAACGCTTTTTGTTTTGGATTGAATATCGATTAGTCGTTGTCCGGGGTGTTAAGGGCGGCGTCTTCGACGTTTTCGGCGATTTCCGACAGGGGAGAAACGACGTCGTTTGCAAGGGCGGATTCTTCCGCAACGGGTTCCTCAAAAGCGACGGGCTCGTCCGTGTTTTCGGTTGCGCCGGCAAGCGCGAGTTTTCTTGCTTCCGTTTCCCTGACCATTTCGGCAAGGCGCGTTTCGGACAGCGTGCATTTTTTCTTGTAAATGATAAGCGCGACAACCATAAATACGATGGGGATAATGCACATGCACGACACAAGGATTTGTCTGTCTTGCAGGGAAACTTTGTTGATAATATCCGTGATTTTTTCCATTTTCACCTTGTTGGTGATAAGGTTTTTGGACGCCTCGTTTTCGATGTTGGAGATGGCGTTCGTGTAAGTCGTGATACTTGCGACCGCGTAAACGCCGATAACGAGAGCCTGCGTAAGCGCGCTGCTGAGTTTTGCGGTGAACGGGCGCAGGGAGAAGATAAGGCTTTCGTTGCGCTGACCGTACTTCCACTCGTTATACTCCACGGTGTTTGCCATATTGATTACCATAATCATATAGAAACCCGCGCCGTAGCCGATGATGGCATATGCAACCGCAATAAGGATAAATTTTGCAAACCATTCCGAAGATTTTGGCGCGCCTGTGGGGATTGCAAGGGCAAAAATCAGCATTAAGGCATAGCCGAATACTGTCGCGATACCGGCGGAATACAAGATTTTGTTGCGCCCGAACTTTTTGGACAGCCACGGATAAGTCGCCGTAAACAGCGTGGAAATTATGCCGTAGCCTAAGCCGATAAGCAGGGTGTATCCGCCTTCGTATCCGAACTCGAAGTAAACGTACATCGTCAGAAGTCCGCCGCCGACGACGCCCGTACCGATTGAAAAAATGAGCATTATGAGCGCGCACCACAAAAGTTGGTCGTTTTTGGCGATGGTTTGGAACATCTTTTTCAGGGTAAGTCTGTCGGACTTGTCGGGCTTAATCGGGGGCAGGGGTTTTTCCTTAACGCCGAGGATTGTAAAAAGTTGGAACAATACCATAAGCACCGCGCTGATGATACCGATGACCTTATAGCCCGTGGGCGCGCCCCATTTTGCAAGCGAACCCGTCGTGAACAAGGGGATAAGAAGGCTGGCAAGTCCGACGCCCGCCGACGCCAGAAGCTGCGCGCACGACGTCAGTTTGTTGCGTTCGTGTTCGTCCGACGTCAGTGACGGCAACATTCCCCAGTAAGAAATATCGTTCATCGTGAACGTAATGCTGAACATAAGGTAGGCAAACGCCAGAAATCCTATGTACGACCAGCCGTCAAGTTTCACGCAAAATACCGAGATGATGACCGCGCCCGTAAGGACTGCGCCCAGAAGTTGCCACGGCTTATACTTGCCCCATTTCGTACGGGTGTTTTCGACGATGCCGCCCATAATGGGATCGTTCAGAGCGTCGAAAATACGCGCGACGACGATGATTGCACCGACCGCGGTCAGCATTTTGTTGTCAATAGTCTTTGTGAACAATATGAACGTCATCAAAAAACTGTTGAACAAGAAGTACAAAAAATCGCGTCCGATCGTCCCGAGCGAAAACATAAGCATGTTTTTCGTGAAAGGTTTTTTCAACTCGGTTTTAAGGCGCGATATTACGTTTGGTTTTTTTGAAATAGTTTCTTCCATAATAATCTCCCTATATGTTCGATTATATCAACAAAAACGGATATAGGCAATAAAAAATTTATCAAAAGAAAATCGTAATATTGCAAAACCCAAAATAAAGTGTTAATATGTTTTTATCAACGACATTCGAGGTAGGATTATGGCAAAAAACAAAAAGTCGACGGGACTTTCGCTTTCAACGGTTTTCTCGCTTATTTCGATGGTTCTTTTCATCGTAAAGACCGTCAACAGCTTTTCGGAAGGCGCAAAAGCGGGCGGAGCGTCGGGCATTATCAAGTTTGCGGTGCTGCCGCTCATTATCGTATTTGCGATTTGCTTCTTTGTGCAGGTCATCGCAAGCATAAAGGATCAGAAAGCCGTCAAAGAAAGTATCGGCGACGCGAAATATCAGATCAAAACGACCAAAAAAGTCGCGTCGATTATGGAAGCCGTCGTGGAACTCGTGAGCGTTATCGTCGCGATTCTTCTTGCGTACGACGAATACGCGTCTGGCAATATTAAATGGTATAACTTCCGTTATTACTTCACGCTCATTATTTTGCTGTTCACTTTTTTGAGCACCGTATATTATATCGTAAAGACGTCGCTGAAACTCAAAAAGTCGTCGGATAAGCGCAAAGAACAACAGGCAAAAGCCCTTGAAAAAGCGCAAAAAGCGGAAGAAAGACAAAAACAAATCGAGGCTGCCACCGCGGAAAAGGAACGCCGCGCCGAAGAAAGAAAGGCGCAGGAACAGGCTGCAATGCCAAAAAAGGACCAGTCGCATAAACCCGTGAAAAAATTCACGAAAAAATAAACAAATATTTTCAATTGTTTATACGGAAAACATTTTGTTAAACTCGCTTTGACACGGGCGGGTTTTACAATGTATAATAAAATCAATCTCAGGTAAGGAGGAGTATATGGAAAAACAAAAACTCGATTTCCTGACGGCAAAAGCCAGAAAACTCCGTGACGACGCAATCGAAATTATCGGACACTTCGGTGTCGGACATATCGGCGGCACGATGTCTGTCATGGACGCGCTTACCGTCATTTACTACGACAAAGCAAACGTCGACCCTAAAAATCCCAAAAAACAAGACCGCGACCGCGTTATTATGTCCAAAGGACACGCAGGCCCCGCAATGTACGCCGTGCTTGGCGATCTTGGATTTTACCCGCACGAGTGGGAATCCACTTTGAACAGAAACGGGACGAATCTTCCCTCGCACTGCGATATGAACAAAACCCCCGGTATCGACTTTACGGCGGGTTCTTTGGGACAAGGCTTGTCGGCGGCGGTCGGCATGGCTCTGACTGCAAAAATGGACGATAATCCCGCAACGATTTACTGCTTCATCGGCGACGGTGAATCGCAGGAAGGTCAGATCTGGGAAGCGTCGATGTTTGCGGGCAACCACGGCCTTGACAATCTCATCGTGTTCCTTGACAACAACAAAATGCAACTTGACGGCCCCACCGATACAATCAACTCGCTTGCACCCGCAGCGGACAAGTGGAAGGCTTTCAACTTCTTCACCCAAGAAATCAACGGGCATGACCTTGTCGCAATCTCCGACGCAATCGACGCCGCAAAAGCGCAAAAGGGCAAACCCAGTATGATTATCCTCGATACGATAAAAGGATTCGGCGCGTCCTTCACCGAAGGCGTCGCAAACTGCCACAGCATGTCGATTCCCGAGGAACTTTGGAGAAAAGAAACGGGGAGGTATGAATAATGACTGACGAAAAAGAAATGAGGCAAGTGCTTGCCAATACTTTGGCTGAAATCGCAAACACCGATAAACGCATCGTCGTTTTGGAAGCCGACCTTATGGGCTGCCACGCAACGAAAGCGTTCAAAGAAGCGCATCCCGACAGGTTCGTAAACGTCGGTATCGCCGAGGCAAATATGATCGGTATCGCCGCGGGTATGTCCGCAATGGGCAAAATCCCGTTTGCATATTCGTTCGCTCCGTTCGCGACGCGTCGTTGCTACGACACGATTTTCATCTCCGTCGCGTACGCAAAACAACACGTGAAAATCGTTGGCTCCGACCCCGGTATCATGGCAGAAGCCAACGGCGGCACCCACATGCCGTTTGAAGATATGGCGATTATGCGCGCAATCCCCAATATGGTATGCTTCGAGCCTACCGACGGCGCAATGCTCGCCCGCGCAATCCCTCAGATTATCGACTATCCCGGCGCGGTTTATATTCGTCTGTTCAGGAAAAAGCCCGAACATATCTTCGACGACGTTCCCGATTTCAAACTCGGCAAAGCCATCACCGTGAAAGTCGGCAAAGACGTTACCCTTGTCGCAAGCGGTATTATGGTTGAAAAAGCGTTGAAAGCCGCCGAAATTCTGAAAGAAGAAGGCATCGACGCGGGCGTTCTGAATATCCACACCTGGAAACCCATCGACGAAGAAGCAATCGTCAACGCGGTCAAGAAAACCGGCGCGCTCGTCACGTGCGAAAACCACACCTTGCAGGGCGGTCTCGGCAGCGCGGTGTCCGAAGTCGTCGTGTCCAAGTGCCCGGCTCCCGTCGGCATGATCGGCGTCAACAACACCTTTGGCGAAGTCGGTAAGAAAGAATACCTTGCCGAAAAATTCCACCTTACGGTCGAAGACATCGTCAACAAGGCAAAAGAAACCATCGCACTCAAAAAGTAATCATCAAAAAACAATAAAAAAACTCGGAGCAATCCGAGTTTTTTTGTATATATTGTATATTAAATATATTTATATTGTAAATTTTTTGTCAGATTATTTTTTACCTATTGCAACTTTTTCAATTCGTGATATACTATATACGAAAATAATATTTCGCGGATTATCCGCAAAAGGCAGGTTATATATGAACAAAGTTTTGGTCACCGGTGGCACCGGTTATATCGGAAGCCACACCGTTATCGAACTTTTGAACGATAATCAGGACGTCGTAATTGTCGATAACCTTTCAAATTCGAAAATCGGCGTTGTCGACCGTATCGAACAAATCACGGGGAAACGTCCCGCGTTTTACAACGTGGACGTGCGCGACAAAGCAAAATTACTCAAAATCTTCAAGGACGAAAAACCCACCGACGTAATCCACTTCGCAGGGCTGAAAGCGGTTGGCGAAAGTGTGAAAATCCCGCTTGCGTATTACGACAACAACCTTAATTCCACGCTCGTGCTCATCGACTGCATGCGCGAGTGCGGCGTGAAAAACCTTGTATTTTCTTCGTCCGCGACCGTTTACGGCTGCCCGAAGTCGGTGCCTATTTTTGAAGATTTTCCGCTGTCCGCAACCAATCCGTACGGACAGACGAAACTTATGATCGAGCAGATTTTAAAGGACTTTTATCACAGCGACAATTCGTTCAATATCGCGCTTTTAAGATACTTCAACCCCATCGGCGCGCACGAAAGCGGGCTTATCGGCGAAGATCCCAACGGTATCCCCAACAACCTTGTGCCTTATATCACGCAGGTTGCCGTCGGGAAACTTGAAAAAGTCCACGTTTTTGGCAACGATTATCCCACGAAAGACGGCACGGGCGTCAGGGATTATATCCACGTCGTCGACCTTGCGAAAGGTCACATCGCCGCGCTTAAAAAACTGCACGAGAATTCGGGGCTCGTCATCTACAACCTCGGCACCGGACACGGATACAGCGTGCTGGAAATGATTAACGAGTTTTCAAAAGTCATCGGACACCCCATCGCGTATCAGATCGACGGCCGCCGCGCAGGCGACATCGCGGAATGCTACGCCGATTGCTCGAAAGCCAAAAAAGAACTCGGCTGGGAATGTAAGTTCGATCTTCATCGCATGGCGGAAGACAGCTGGCGTTGGCAAAAAATGAACCCCAACGGGCTTGAATAATATGAAATACTTTATCGCGACGGATATACACGGCTCGTACTTCTTTGCGAAAAAGGTCGTGGAAGAATTTGAAAAGTCGGGCGCGGACAAACTCGTGCTCCTTGGCGACTTGTACTACCACGGCCCCAGAAACCCTTTGCCCGAAGAACACGCCCCGATGAAGGTTGCGGAACTATTCAATTCCTTGTCGGACAAAATCATTGCAATCAAGGGGAACTGCGACGCCGAAATCGACGAAATGATTTCAACGTTTCCGTTTTCGCCCGCGGTGCACGTAAATGTCGGCGGGGAAAGGGTGACTTTCACGCACGGGCATTATTTCAATAAGGACGTGTTACCGATAGGGTGCGACCTTCTGGTGTACGGGCATTTTCACGTGAACGAACTGACGGAACGCGACGGCACGACGTGCGTATGCGTGGCGTCGGCGTCCCTTCCGAAGAACGGGTGCAAGCCGTCGTATATGCTTCTGGACGATGACGGATTCGTCGTGAGAACCCTTGATGGCGACGTCGTTTTTGAAAAATCCTTTTCGTAAAATTCAATAAAACCGAATAAATGTATAAAATCTTGCAAAATATGCAGGATTTTATTCATATATACGGCAAAATACAAAAATACTTAATTTTTTGTGAATATTTATGCAAAATTGCTTGCCAAGCGCGAATAGTTATGCTATGATTGCATCATCGAAAACGAAATAAAATTTTTGAGGTATAAAAATGAAAAAAATACTCGCGGCATTACTGACCGTCGCAACAGTTATCACCTGTGCGTTCGCATTCACCGCATGCGACAAAAAAGGCGGCGGAGCAACAGAAAAAATCAAAATGGTCGACGTCGACCTTTCAAGCGAACAATACGCTTTTATCGTCAAAAAGAAAAATACGGAACTTCTTAACACCGTAAACAACATTCTTGACGCAAAAGCCACGGAAATCCAGGCGATTATGGACAAGTATCTTAACGCCACGGAAGACCAACTTGCGACGTTTGGCAGCAACAGCATTAAAACCAGCTCGACCGACAGCGCAAACGAACTTGTCGTCGCAACGAATATCGACTTTGCTCCGTTTGAGTACTACAACGGCAACAAAATCGCCGGTATCGACATCGAAATCGCACAACTTATCGCAGACGAAATGGGTAAAACTCTTGTCGTGGAACATATGGACTTCGACGCGGTCGTGACGGCTGTTCAGACAAAGGATATATACGACATCGGTATGGCGGCTCTTACCATAAGCGCAGACCGTGCAGAAATGGTAAACTTTACGAATCCTTACTTCGACACCACGCAAGTCGTCGTTGTCAAAGCGGACAATACCACGTTCGACGCATGCAGCGATAAAGCGGCAATGCTTCAAAAACTCGCTTCTCTGTCGGGAGCGGCGGCAAAGTGCGGCGGACAAGCAGGCACGACAGGTCAGCAATTCGCAAAAGGTAACGAAGCGCTCGGATTCGACGGCTTTAAGAACCTCGATTTCAACGGATACGATTCTCCCGCACTTGCGGTACAATCGATGCTTGACGGCAACATATCGTTTATCATCGTCGATAAAGCGGTTGCACAAACTCTTCTTAAAAACGTAAATAAATAAGACCGTGTTTGAAAAAAAGTGGCAAATCTTTATAAGGTCGTTCGTTGAGAACGAAGGATACAAAAATGTACTGCTGGGTTTCAAAAACACAGCGTACATTGCCGTATTCGGCTTTCTGATAGGTATCTGTATAGGTACCTTCGTTGCTATTGTCAAGGTTGCGGGAAAGCAAAGCAAAGTTTTCAAGTGGATTTCGAAAATCGGCGATATATACGTCGGGTTTTTCAGGGGCACGCCGATTGTCGTACAACTTTTGCTGTTGTATTACGTGATTTTCCCGCTTGCGGGCGTCAATATCGACAAACTTGTCGTGGCAATCGTTACGTTTGGCATAAATTCGGGCGCGTACGTTTCGGAAATAATGCGCAGCGGTATTTTGTCCGTCGACGCGGGACAAAGGGAAGCGGGGCGCGCGCTCGGGCTTTCTTATCCGTCGACGATGCTCAGAATCGTTTTGCCGCAGGCGCTCAAAAACAGCCTGCCCGCACTCGGCAACGAACTTATCGCGCTTGTCAAAGACACGTCGGTCGCCGGGTTTATCGCCGTGTTTGATCTCACGCAGGCGTTCAAACTTATCGGCTCGTCGTCGTACGAATTTATGATACCGTATCTCGTACTCGCGCTGTTCTATCTTGTCATTGTCGGAATTCTGACGGTGATTATCAAGATGATTGAAAGGAGGTTTGCGAAAAGTGATAAATAACGAAAACGAAAGTTTAATCGCGGCGGAATGCCACGCGCAAGCCGACGAAAAGAAAGCGATGCTGGAAGTCGAAAACCTGACCAAAAAATTTGGCGATCTGCTTGTTCTGGACGACATTTCGACAAAGATTTACGAAGGCGAAAAAGTGGTTATCGTCGGGCCGTCCGGCGGCGGAAAATCGACGTTTTTAAGGTGCTTGAACGTTCTTGAAGATCCGACGGCGGGGCGAATACTTTTTATGGGCAACGACCTTGCCGACCTTAAAGTCAACATAAACGTCCAACGTCAGAATATCGGTATGGTATTCCAGCAGTTCAACCTTTTCAACAACTATACCGTAAAAAAGAATATTACGCTTGCACCTGTCAGAATCGGCATTTCAAATATGCGAAAACAAAAGATAAAGAATGCTTTTGTGCCGATTTATAATAAGTTTTATAAAAAATACGGCGATAAAATCAATGCTAAAATCGACGCCGAAAAGGAACAACTCATAAAGCAGTCGGAAGAACTGAAAGCCGTGCTGAAAGACGTTTCCGCCGAATGGGAAAAAACCAAAAAGTCGGAAGAAAGGCAGGGGAAAACCTATGCGACGTACGATCCCGAACTGACGAAAAAGAAACTGAAACTCACCGCGAAAATCGAAAAGAAAGAACGCGCCGTTTCGCATAAAAACCATATCGCAGAAAAACAGGTCGTCGCGCCGGAATTCTCGTCGAAGAAGGAAATCAAGGCGCATGCGGAAGAAAACGCGATGCGACTTCTGAAAAGAATCGGGCTGGAACAAAAAGCCGACGCGTATCCTTCGACCTTGTCGGGCGGACAAAAGCAGCGTATCGCCATCGCAAGGGCGCTTGCAATGAATCCCAAAGTCATGCTTTTTGACGAGCCGACGTCCGCGCTCGATCCCGAAATGGTCGGCGAAGTTCTGGACCTTATCAAGGAGCTTGCGGAAGAAGGTATGACGATGGTCATCGTCACGCACGAAATGGGGTTTGCGAAAGAAGTCGGCACAAGGATTTTGTTTATGTCCGAAGGAAAAATCACCGAAGAAAACAACCCGAAAGACTTTTTTGAGCACCCGCAAAACGACAGGACGAAAGAATTTTTAAGGAAAGTTCTGAACGCCTGACCGAAAAAATCGCTTAAACCGCCCATAGGGGCGGTTTTTTATTGTGTTTTAAGGGAAAGTGGGCTATAATATTTGATATGAAAAAACAAGCCGTGAAAAATCTTACCATATTCATAGTGTTGCTTGCGCTGATTGCGGGCGCGTTTTCGTGCGGATTTTTCACAAACGACGTCGCGTATGCCGCCGTGCTCCCCGACGCCGTTTTAAATCAATGGTTTGACGGCGAAGATTATAATAATTTCAACGGTACTCTTCAAGCGATAAATAAGATAAAAGACGGGCTTTCCACGACGGAAAAAGCCGATTTCAAAAATAATCCCGTCCTTGTTGCGGTGATCGACACGGGGATTAACGCCTCGCACGAGTTGTTCGACGGCGTATTGTGCGACGAAGGACTTTGGTATAACGCGATTGAAAACGAACGCGGAAGAGATTATATCAACGACAATTGTTATAACGGCAATCTTATCGGGCACGGCACGCACGTTGCGGGTATCGTCGCGCAGGAAATCAAAAAATACGGGCTTGAAGACTACATTAAGATTTTGCCCGTGAAAGCCGGCGACAGCAAAGGAAGTTTCAAAGACGTAGCAGTCGTGAACGCAATAAGTTACGTCAAGGATCTTGCTACGCAAAACAAGACGATTGTGATAAATATGTCGCTGACAAACATGATAAAATCGTCGAACACTTCATCGTGGGGCAAAAACGGCGCGATCAACGCCATGATACAAAGCGCGGTGCGCGAAGGCGTCATAGTTTGCGCGGCGGCTGGAAACAAAGGATATAACTCAGCGTCGAGTGGATATAGTTTAGGAAGCCCGGCGTGCCTTGAAAACGTCATCGGCGTTATGAATTACGGTGAAGGCCTTATTCCCGCGCCGAAATCCAACTACGGCACGGTGTACGACATTGCGGCGCCGGGACAAAAAATAATAAGCGCGGCAAAGTCGGGCGAAACCGAGCCGTACTGCACAAAAGACGGCACGAGCATGGCAACGCCTTTCGTATCCTTTGCGGCGGCGGTGCTGGAAATAGGATTCAACAGGAAATCGGCAACCGTTTACGACGTGATGACAAGTACTCCTGCCGTTGCGACAGGCACAGTATCGTACGGAAACGGTGTTTATACCGCAAAAAAACTTAATTTAAGTGCCTTTGTTGAATTTAAGCATATTAAAGAAATCAAAGTCTTTACCGAAGAAGAAAGCCTTGACGCGCTTAACCAGAACATTTCGTCGCCGAAAAAAGTCGTCGCTTTTGCAAAGCTCAGATACTTTGACGAAGAAGGCTTTGCGCCCGAAACCGACGTCGCGTACAAGAGCATAAAAATGTACGTCGTGAAAGCCGGCAAAAACGGAACGCTTTCGGGCGGCGAAGTTATTTACAGCGTAAACGGCGCAAGGATCGAATTTACTCCGACGGAGCCAGGAACGTATTTTATTTACGCCGCGAACAGCGCGTATATCAACGATACGTCCGAGATAATCACCGTCAAGGTCAACTACGTTAAAACGGTTGAAGACGCGCAACTTTCGGTTGTCGGCGATTCCGCCGTGCGCGCCGAAAGCACCGTCGTTTATAAACTTGACAACGCGTATATGCTCGATCCCGAACTTGTAATCGTGTGGGATATTTACGACGAAAACGGGCGACGCGTCGACACGAAAATCGGCACGGAAATTTCCTTTACGCCCGAAACAAAAGGCGAATACACGATAATTTGCAGCGTCGGCGGCAAAACGATTGCCGGATATAAAGTGAACGTCAAAACAAGTGAAAAAACCGTCCGAGCGGTGTCGGGCGGCGTTACGAGTGCAGTTGCGTTTTCAGCGGTTGCTGCCGTATTGATTATCGTGATTGTGAAAATGCTTAAAAGGCGCGCTTAATCTTTTTTTGAAAATTCCTTTTCAAGTTTTTCGGCATAAACGATGAGATAAGTCTTGATGACGTCCATCGTATTTTTGTAAAATTCCATCGACTTTCTGTAAAACGGATCGGGAATGTTGATGTTTTTTCCGACGGCGGCTTTTGAAAGATTGACGTATTTTTTCTTGTACTTAAAAGGAAGCAAAAACCATTGAAGATAACCCATGCCGATAATGACGTCGGCTTCGTCAAACTTTTTCCTGTCTTTAAGAATGAAGTCGGGCTTGAACGCGTCGAGTTCCTCCTTTGTGAAGCCTTCTTCCAGAAGGAGCGCGTAAGTTTTCGGGTGCATCGCGCGCGACTGATTGAAAACCGCCGACGACGTGACGCTTTCGATATTCTTTTTCAGAACGTCGCTTTCCGACACCAGACGTTTGAATATAAATTCCGCATAAGGACTGCGGCAGGTATTCGACGAACAAACGATGAGTATTTTCATATTTCCTCAAAATAATGCGATATGGGCGTATTGTACAATAAAGCGGTAAAAAAGTAAAGCAAAATATAATTGATAAATTATGTACGTTATTATATAATATAAAATATAAAAATCAAGGAAACAATTATGAAAACGGTATTGATAACGGGCGCGTCAAAAGGTATCGGCGCGGAAATCGCAAGGACGCTTGCACAAGAAGGCTACAACGTCGCGATAAATTTCAACAAAAGCGAAAGCGCGGCGGTCGCGCTCAAAAACGAGCTTGAAAAATATACGTCCGTAATGCTTGTGAAAGCCGACGTATCGAAGTACGATGAGGTCGCAAGTATGGTAAGCGCGGTCAGAAATAAATTCGGAAGCATAACGCACCTTGTGTGCAATGCGGGAATAAGCGTGACGGGGCTGCTCGAAGATATGGATTTATGTCAATGTGACAGTGTTATTGACACAAACCTGAAAGGCGTTATTTATACCGTGAAAGAAGTAATCCCCGATATGGTGAAAAGAAAAAGCGGTGTCATCGTTAACGTGTCGTCGATATGGGGGAAAACGGGCGCGTCGTGCGAGGCGGTTTATTCCGCGTCGAAAGCGGGCGTCATTGCGTTTTCCGAGGCGATGGCAAAGGAACTCGGGTTGTCGGGAATCAGGGTGAACGCGGTGTGTCCCGGCTGCATCGACACCGATATGATGAGAAAAGAAAACTTCACAAAAGACGAAATGCAGAGCCTTATCGACGAAACGGCGATAGGCAGAATCGGCACGCCCAAAGACGTTGCGGACGTAGTGTCGTTTTTGTTGTCCGACAAATCGTCCTTTATCACGGGGCAGGCAATTACCGTCGACGGCGGTTTCATTTAATATTATTTTTCAAAAATTCGACCATGAACGACGTAATCAGACAGAAACTGAAAGACCTTCCGCAAAGCCCCGGCGTATATATTATGTCGGACGCTTCCGGCACGGTCATTTACGTCGGGAAAGCGGTCAACCTTAAAAACAGAGTAAGTCAGTATTTCCACTCTTCCGTAAAAACCGAAAAAACGATGAAGCTTGTCGAAAACATCGTCGATTTTCGTTACATTATGTGCGCGACCGAAGAAGAAGCGCTCGTTCTGGAAAACAATCTTATCAAAAAGTACGCGCCGAAGTACAATATTTTGTTGAAAGACGACAAACAATATCCTTTCATCAAGATTAACGTCAAAGAAAAATTTCCGTCGGTGCAGGTCGTAAGGAAACTTGTCGACGACGGCAGCAAATACTTCGGACCTTATATGGTCGGCGTGAACACGAAAGATATTCTGGAACTTATCGGCAGCGCTTTCCCCGTGAGAAGTTGCAATAAGGATTTGTCGCACCTTCCTTCGTCGCACAGACCGTGTCTGATGAGTCATATCGGACGGTGTCTTGCGCCGTGTTCGGGAAACGTTACCCGCGAAGAATACGGCAAGGTAATTTCCGACGTAATTTCGTTCCTGAAAGGCAACGACGAAGAGATAAAAAAAGTCATTGAAAAGAAAATGTACGACGCGTCGGCAAGGGAAGATTTTGAAAGCGCGCTGTATTTCAAAAACCGCCTGCACACGCTCGATAAACTTATCCGTCAGCAAATCGCCGCACTTCCGAAAGACTACAATATGGACGTGTTTTCGGTTTTGGACAACGGCGTATATACCGCCGTATCGGTGCTTATGGTGCGCGGCGGAAAGCTTGTCGGTGGCGACAATTATCCCGTCGAAAGCATAAATTCAGGCTTAGTAAAACCTGTCGAAAATGCGGAAAACAAAGCCAAAGACGAACTTGAACTTAACAGGAATCTTCTGGAACAATTTGTCCTGCAATACTATGACAATATGCCGGACGCGCCCGACGAAATCGTCGTAAACACGACTTTACCGTCGGAAAACGCATTGTTAAGCGTGTTATCCGATAAATTCGACAAAAAACTTAATATCATCGTTCCGCAGCGCGGCATAAGAAAACAACTTGTCGAAATGGCGGAAAACAACGCGAAAAACTATCTTGACACATTTGTCGTAAAACAACTGAAAAAATATAACCTTACCGAAGGCGCGGCGTTGAAACTGCAAGAGATTTTACGTCTTCCGTCGCCGCCCGCTCGTATGGAGTGTTTCGACATTTCGCATTTCAGCGGGACGGACGTCGTGGCGAGCATGACGGTGTTCCAAAACGGCGAGCCGAAAAAAAGCGCGTATCGCCGTTTCAAGGTGAAAGTCCAGCAGAACAACGACTTTGAAAGCATGCACGAAACGTTGCTTCGCCGCCTTTCGAAAATCGGAAATTCCGAGGACGAAAGTTTCAACGCGCACCCGGATCTTATCGTCATCGACGGCGGAAAAGGTCAACTTTCACGCGCGCAGGACGCAATGCGGGAAGCGGGGGTTTACGTCAATATGATTTCCCTTGCCGAAAGCGACGAAATAATATATTTTCCCGATAAGTCGGAAGGGCTTTATTTGTCGCGACGTTCGCCCGCGCTTGCGCTTTTGATGAGACTCCGCGACGAGGCGCATCGTTTTGCAGTGGATTACGCGACGCGCCTGCACACAAACCGCTTAAAGGTGTCGAGCCTGAAAGACATCGAAGGTATCGGCGACAAAAAAACGGATATTTTATACAATCATTTCAAAACCATTGACAGAATCAAAGCTGCGGACGTTGATACGCTCGCGTCCGTCAAGGGCATTTCAAGAGGCGACGCGGAAAAAATCCGCGCATTCTTCGACGGCAAAAATCAAAAATAATTTTTAAGCCTAAAAATCGTTGTTGAAATCGTAAGGATAATATATAATAGTATTTACTTAATTTGAGGTAACGCTTATGAAATATAAGTTTATCGCTTGCGACTACGACGACACGTTGCTTCCGAAAAGCGGCGTGATAAGCGATTTTACGAAAGACACGATTCAGGGATATATCGCCCGCGGCGGCAGGTTCGCGATTTGCACGGGAAGAATGTTCAGAAGTATCGTCAAAATCGCGCGGGAATTCGGTCTGCACGGCGAAATCATCAGTTATCAGGGCTCTTTAATCAAAAATATCGACACCGAAGAAACCCTACTCGTCAACGATATCGACAAAGACCTTGCCGTCGATTACGTGGAATTTATGAAAAAACAAAACGTGTTTCCGCAAGTGTACGTCGGGGACAATCTTTGCGTCGAAAAGGAAAATCCGTACAGCGTGGATTACGCGCGGTTTTGCGGGGTGCCGCTTAACGTCGTCGGGGATTTCAAAGATTTTTTCAAAACGACGGACGCGCCCGTGAACAAGGTGTATTGCAGCATGGATTCGTCGATAACGGAGCAGGTCAGAAACGCCGCGATCAAGGAATTCGGCGACAGGCTTTTAATCAACAGCAGTAAGCCGTACAACGTCGAAGCGGTCGACGCGCACGCGTCCAAAGGGAAAGCTGTCGATTTTCTTGCAAACAAATACGGCATAAGCCTTTCAGACACGATGACTTTCGGCGACAATCTGAACGATTTGCAAATGATCGAAGTCGCGGGGATGGGCGTTGCGGTCGGAAACGCCGTTGACACACTGAAAAACGCGGCTGATTATATCGCGGAAAACTGCGAGGACGACGGCGTCGCGAAAACCATAAGGAAGTTTTGCTTTTAGGAGATAATTATGAAAATCAAAGTCAATACCGGAATCGAAGAAACAAGCGGCGAAATTATCGCTCTTCGCGATTTCGCAAACCTTCTTAAACTGAAAATCATTTATATGAATACCGCGCGGCAAATCACGTTGCAAACGGTGAGCGTCAACCGTCCGGGGCTTATTCTTTCGGGCTTTGACGACTATTTCGCAAGAAGCCGCGTGCAGGTGCTCGGCAACGCCGAAATGTACTATCTTTATCAGATGACCGACGAAAACCGCCGTGCAGCGCTGAAAAAACTGTTCAAAACGGAAGTCCCGTGCATCATAATTTCAAGGGGGCTCGAACCGTGCAAGGATATGCTTGACCTTGCAAAAGAGTACGACACGCCGGTTTTGCAATCGAATGCGATAACGTCGGAAGTCGTCAACGATATCATCAATTTCCTGAACGATTTTCTTGCGCCGAAAACCAGAATACACGGAACTCTCTTGGACATCGACGGCATCGGGGTGCTGCTTACGGGCATCAGCGGCGTCGGCAAAAGCGAAACCGCGCTCGAACTCATTCACAGGGGACATATGCTCGTCGCGGACGACGCTGTCGAACTGAAAGTCATAAAGGACACGATACAAGGCTCCTCGCCCGACAAGATTCAGGACTTTATCGAACTTCGCGGCGTCGGATTTATCAACGTCAGGAACATGTACGGCGTTGCGGGCATTTTAAGAAAAACCAACGTCGACCTTGTTATCGAACTTGTCGAATACGAAAAATCGCATGATTACGAAAGAAGCGACGCGCCGATGCGTACTTATAACGTTTTGGGCGTCGAAATTCCGAAACTTATCGTCCCTGTCATTATGGGCAGAAACCTTGCGATTATCGTCGAAGTCGCGGCAAAGAATTTCCGCTTGAAGCAAATGGGTTACGACGCCAACGAAGAACTTATCGAAAGAATGAACAGGGATTAACCTTTTTCGCCCGTTTTCATAAAATGGTAAAATGGACGGGATTAAGGTAATCGAAAACGCCGACGGGAAGGGATATTCGTCATTTTTAAGCGGCGGAAAAATCAAAAAACTGTATCTGCCCGAAAACGAAAACGAAGTCGTAAGGGCGGTTGAATATCTGACCGAAAAGAACGAGAAGTTTTTTATTCTCGGCAACGGCACGAACACGCTGATATCCGACGACGGCGTCGGAAACGTGATGTGTCTAAAACGTGTGAAGGGCATCGAAGTCCGAGGCGAAGAAATTGTCGGGCGTTGCGGCGAAACGATGAAAAGTCTGTATCGCGCGGCGTTAGACAAAGGGCTTTCGGGACTTGAAGAACTTTCGGGAATCCCGGGGACGCTCGGCGGCGCGTTAACGATGAACGCAGGGGCGTTCGGCGCGGAAATCGGGGATTATGTCACCGAAATAACCGTTTTACACGGCGGAATCGTGCAAAAAATCCAAAAATCCGACCTGTGGTTTTCGTATCGGGACAGCGTAGTGAAAAAGAAAGGCTACGTCGTTCTGTCGGCAACACTAAGGCTGAAAAGGAAAGACAAAAACCTTATCGCGGCGCGCGCGAAAGATTGCGAAACAATACGGCGTGCGGCGCAACCCGACAGTCCGTCGCTTGGAAGCACTTTCAAAAAACACGACCTTGTGAGCGCGGCGTATTATATCGACGCACTGAATCTTAAAGGGTTTTCGGAAGGCGGCGCGAAGGTGTCCGAAAAACACGCCGGGTTTATAATAAACTCGGGCGGAGCGACAAGCCGCGACTACAAAATACTGTCGGACGCGATTTCGGACAAGGTAAGATGCGCGTTTGGCATAAGTCTTGAAAGAGAAATCGAAATAATAGGAAACATATGAAATTTTACGGCGACTATCACACACATTCGGTTTACAGCGACGGACGGGCGAAAATATCCGACGCCGCGCTTTACGCCGGGAAAATCGGGCTGAAAGAACTTGCGGTCACCGACCACGGGTTTGCAAACGTAACGCTGTCGCTGACGGAAAAGAAGTTTGAAAAAGAAATAATCGACGTAAAAAAGGTAAGGGAAAACCTTGAAAACGTCAATTTGTTGCTTGGCGTGGAGGCGGATATCGTCGACACGAAGGGCAATCTTGACGTGACGGACAAGCACCTTATGAATATGGATATTCTTGTCGCGGGGTTTCATCGGTTCATCAGAAGCACGTCGGTCAAGGATTATTTTTCATACGTCCTTTTCAACGGGTTCATCACCGACGTTTTCGGCACGACCGCAAAGAAAAAAGCGGCGGCGACCGACGCGTTTATCGCGGCAATCGAGAACAATCCCGTCGATATTTTGTCGCACGTCGGGAACCACGCGATCGTTGACGTAAAGGAAGTGTGCAAAACCGCGGCAAGGTGCGGCACTCTTATCGAAATCAATATGAAACATCTGCCGCTTGTCGAAAGGCTGTTGCCCGAAATGCTTGATACCGACTGCAACTTTATCGTGAACAGCGACGCCCACAAGTTAAGCGCAATCGGCGATTTTAACAGGGCGGAAGAAATAATAAAAAAATATGACGTGCCAAATACACGCGTCGTAAATCTTGACAAAAAACCCGAGTTCACAAGGCTTGCCGACTGGAAGAAAAAACATGGAAAAACTGAACTTTAACAGATACGCAAAAAACGAATTACTGACGACGGAATTTGAAAACAAATGTTGCGCGACGGCATGGCTATCCGCCGCGATAAAAGCAATCGGCAGTTTAAGAATACTGAAAAACAAAACCGAGCTCGTTTTCGAGTCGCAGGACTACGAATATATAAAATCGACGGCAATCGCCGTCAAAACGACGTACAACGCGGAAATCGACGTTGACGTTACGAACGTGAACACGGGGCTTCAAAAGGGCAAACTGTACGTTATGAAAGTGCCGCCCGCAATCACGCACGATATGTTGTACGACGCCGGCATTATCAGAAAAACGAAAGACGGCTATGACTTTGTCGAAGGTATCGACAACAAGGTCGTGATGAACGAGTGCTGTGCAAAGACGTATCTGAAATCGTTGTTCGTGGCGACGGGCTCTGCAAACGTGCCCGAAAAACTTATCGGCGAAGACGCGGATATCGAGTCGTCGGGGAACGGGTATTATCTTGAATTTGCGCTTTCGGACGAAACGTATGCTTTATCAGTCAAAAAACTGCTGTTAAGTTTCGATATTGTCGCAAAAACGGTGGAACGTGGCAATAAGTTTATCGTGTACGTCAAGGAAAGCGAAGTCATTTCAAACTTCTTTGCGCTGCTCGGCGCGTCCGAAACGGTGCTTTATATGCAGGACGTAATGATTGAAAGGCTTGTCAACAACAACGTCAACAGAAAGAGCAACTGCTCCGTCGCGAATATGGACAAGACGGCAATCGCCAGCACGAAACAGCTTCTTGCGATTGAAAATATCGAAAAGAATTTCGGCGTGAAAAGGCTCAGCGAAGAGTTGCGATCTCTTATCGCGCTGCGAAAAGAATACCCCGAGGCAACGCTTGATTTCTTTGCCGAAAAACTCGGCGTGAGCAAAAGTTGCATCAACCACAGATTCAGAAAAATAATCTCGATTGCGGAAGAACTTTCTGCCGCAAACGACGCGGAGAACGAAAATGAGTAAAGAATTCGTCCATCTTCATTTGCATACCGAATACAGCCTGCTTGACGGCGCGGCGAGAATCTCGGGCGAAGGGAAAAAATCCCCCCTTGCCGAAGCGCTGAAAGCAAAAGGAATGACCGCCTGCGCGATTACCGATCACGGCAATATGTACGGCGTTTATTCCTTCATCGAGGCGATGAAAAAAGCGGGCATAAAGCCCATTATCGGCAGCGAGTTTTACACGGTCAGGGATATTAAAAACTGCGATCCGACCGAAAAACGCCATCACCTTATTCTGATTGCGAAAAACAAAACGGGATACGACAATCTTATGAAACTTTCGTCGATATCGTTCAAGGACGGTTTTTATTATCGTCCGCGTATCGACATGAACGTTTTAAGGCAGTATTCCGAAGGAATAATTTGTTTGTCCGCCTGCGTACAGGGCGAAGTGCCCCGTCTGATTATCGAGGACAATTACGAAGGCGCGAAAAGGTCGGCGCTGGAATTCAAGGAAATCTTCGGCGACGATTATTATATCGAACTTCAAGACCACGGCATTGCGGAAGAAAAGAAAGCGTTGCCCGAACTCGTCAGGCTTGCAAGGGAAATCGGCGTGAAAGTCGTCGCGACAAACGACGTCCACTACATTGAAAAGAACGACGCCGACATGCAGGACGTGCTGATGTGCATCAGTATGAAAAAGCAGCTGACCGATTCCGACCGCATAAGGCTTGAACCCGAGGAATTTTACCTTAAATCGTACGACGAAATGCACGAAAAGTTTTCGTGGATCGAGGAAGCGCTTGACAACACCGTCGAAATCGCGAATAAAATCGAATTCGTTCCGGCAACGGCGGCGCCTGCCGGTCATTACGAAATCCCTGAGTTTGCAACCCCTGCAAAATACGATTATCTTCCCAAGGAAAACAACCAAAGGGAAGCGGCATATCTTCGCGACCTTGCGGAAGAAGGCATTGCGAAACGATATAAAGTCGTCACGGACGAGGTCAGGGAAAGGCTGGAATACGAGCTTGGCGTCATCATCAAGATGGGCTTTGCGGGATATTACCTTATCGTCTGGGATTTTGTGAATTACAGCAAAACTCACGGTATTCCCGTCGGCCCCGGGCGCGGAAGCGGCGTCGGAAGTATCGTCGCGTACGCAATCGGCATCACAAACGTCGATCCCTTGAAATACGACCTGTTCTTTGAAAGGTTCTTAAACCCGGAAAGGGTGTCGATGCCCGATTTCGATATCGACTTCTGCACGGTCAACAGGGAGCGCACGATCCAGTACGTTCAGGAAAAGTACGGCAAAGACCACGTCGCGCAGATTATAACTTACGGCACGTTGTCCGCACGTGCGGTTATTAAGGACGTCGCGCGCGTTTACAGCATTCCTTACGCCGACGCCGACAAATGGGCAAAGGCGATAAACGACGTCGTACATATTTCGCTGTCGCAGGCTCTCGGTCGCGGGCCTTACAAGGACGACGAAGAAAAGGCGAAAATGCTTTCGCCCGATTTCATCAAATATTACGAAGAAGACGTCACCGCAAAAACAATAATAGATATGTCGTTGCGCCTTGAAAATATGCCCAGACAAACGGGTATGCACGCGGCGGGCGTTCTGATTTGTCCGCGCCCCGTGTGGGATTTCGTACCTTTGCAAAGGAGCGGCGAATATATCACGACTCAGTTCGACAAAAAGCAGGTCGAGGCGATGGGACTTCTGAAAATGGACTTTCTGGGGCTCAACACCCTTACCGATATCGAAGCCGCGCTTGATTTTGTGGAAGAAACCACGGGGGAACGGCCGGATCTCGGCAAACTGTCTTTTGACGATCCGAACGTTTATAAACTCATCTCCGACGGCGAAACGAAAGCGGTTTTCCAACTTGAACAGGAAGGTATGAAAAAGTTCATGATGCAACTTCAACCCAACTGTCTGGAAGAAATTATCGCAGGCGTTGCGCTTTATCGACCGGGTCCGATGCAGTTTATCCCGAACTATATCGATTGCAAATTCCACCCCGAACACATTCATTATCTGCACCCGATGCTTGAAAACTCCCTGAAAGTTACGTACGGCTGTATCGTGTATCAGGAGCAGGTCATGAACATCGCAAGGGAAGTTGCGGGCTACTCATTCGGAAAAGCCGACGAACTTCGCCGTGCAATGGGCAAAAAGGACGCCGCGAAAATGGCGGCGAACAAAGACATTTTCATCAACGGCAAAAAGGACGAAGAAGGCAACGTTATTATCGAAGGCGCGGTGGCGCGCGGTATGCCGAAAGAGATCGCGTCGGAACTTTTTGAACAAATCACGAAGTTTGCCGCGTACGCTTTCAACAAGTCGCACGCAACGGCGTATTCGGTCATTACTTATCAGACGGCGTGGCTGAAAAGATATTATCCGCTGTGCTTCCTTGCCGCCGTTCTGAACAACCGTATCACGAACGCGGACGAGGTCAAAAACTACGTAAATTACCTTAACACAATCAACATAAAAGTCCTTCAACCCGACATCAATAAGTCCAAAACAAAGTTCAGTATCGAGGGCGAAAACCTGCGCTTCGGGCTTATGGCAATCAAGAACGTGGGCGAGGCGGCGGTTGACGCGATTATTGCCGAAAGAAACGCAAACGGGGACTTTACCGACCTTGAAGACCTGTTAAACCGCGTAAGCGGCGTAAACATCAACAAGCGTATGATTGAAAGTATGATCAAAGGCGGTGTGTTCGATTGCTTTGGGAAAACCCGCGCGACGCTTATGGCAAGTTACGAACAGATTATGGATACCATCGCCCGCGACAAGAAAAACTCGGAAGGCGGACAAATGTCTTTGTTCGACGCGCTTATCGACGACGACTTTGTGAAATTCAAGTATCCCGATATCCCCGAATATACCGAAATCAACAAACTTATGCTGGAAAAGGAAGTCCTTGGAATGTACGTCACGGGACACCCCTTAAACTCGTACAGACAGGAACTTTCAAAGTTCGGTTTCAACACGTCGATGCTTGTCGTCGAGGCGGACGAAACAAGCGACGATGACGACGATCAGGGATACCAGAAAGCGGCGTACGACAAAAGCTTTGACGGGAAACGCATAAAGCTCGGCGGCATTATAAACAGCGTCGAAAGGAAGTTTACAAAGCGTGGCGACAGCATGGGCGTCGGCGTCGTGGAAGACTTGTACGGACAAATTCAATACGTTTTGTACAGCCGCTCGTTTGAACAATACCGCGATATGCTGAAAGAAAACGCAATCGTCGTAATGGAAGGCACGCTTGTCGTACGCGACGACGAAATGCCGAAAATCAACGTGTTTGCGGTGCATCCGCTTGAAAAACAGGAAGTCGTCGAGGTCAAACCCGTCGCGACTTACGAAGGGAAAACGTTAAGACTCACAGTACACGGCGCGAAAAACGAGATAATGTCGCTTGTCAAAGAGGCAAGAAACATCATATCGTCCAACAAAGGGCGCAGCAGGGTTTTCTTTGTGTTCGACTGGGGCACCGCCGAAACGCCCGAAAAGGCGGAAATCGGCGACGCATTGCTTGCCGACCTTAAAACCGTTTTGGGGCGCGCGAACGTCGAAGTTACCGAATAAACAAAAATTGACGAATGTAAGGTTTTGGCAAAGCTTTGGGAAAAGCGGTTGACAAAACATATTGTATATTTTACCATAGTGTAGTATGTTTGGAGAACATTTATTATGACGGATTATAAGGAATACGAAGACGTCGCGACAGAAGATTACATCGTCGTGAAAGCATTGTCCGAAGGCGTTCAGGTCATCGGGCTCACAAGGGGCGGCGAAACGCGCTCGCACCACACCGAAATGCTTGACGCGGGCGAAGTTCTCGTGGCGCAGTTTACGACAAAAACGTCTGCAATCAAAATAAGGGGCGACGCCGAAATACTGACGAAACACGGCGCTGTCCAAAGCAATAAGAAATAACATTTTTACGGAGAAATAACAATGGCAAAAAACATCGACAAAATCGCCATTCTTACGAGTGGCGGCGACAGCATGGGCATGAACGCCGCAATCAGAGCGGCTGTTCGTTATGCGCTTGGCAAGGGCGTGAAAGTCTATGGCGTAAGACACGGCTATATCGGTCTTATTGAAAACGATATTTACGAGCTTGACTATAAAAGCGTTTCGAATATCATTCAGAAGGGCGGCACAATGCTTCGCACCGGTCGCTCGGATGAATTCAAAGACCCCGAAGTCCTTAAAAAAGGCGTCAAAAACCTTACCGACAGGGGCATAAACAACCTTATCGTCATCGGCGGCGACGGCTCGTTCCGCGGTATGTGCGATATCGAACGTTACACCGACGTACACTGCATCGGTATCCCCGGCACGATCGACAACGACCTTGCTTACACCGACTATACGATCGGCTTCGACACCGCTTGCAACACCGTCATCGACGCGATTATGAAACTTCGCGACACGGCGGCTTCGCACGGCCGTATCATGGTGCTTGAAGTCATGGGCAGAAACTGCGGCGACATCGCTCTTTATTCTGCAATCGCGGGCGGCGCGGAATACGTCATCGTTCCCGAAGCACCCGTTGACATCGACGAAATCGCAAGAAGCGCCAAAGAAGGCATCGATAAACACGACAAATCATCGACAATCATCGTCCTTGCGGAAGGCAAAAAGGAAGTCAAGGACGAACTTATCAAAAAAGTCGCCGAAGCAACCGGTCGCACGACCAATCAGGTTGTTCTGAGTTACCTGCAACGCGGCGGTACGCCCACAATGGCTGACCGTGTGCTTGCTTCCCGTCTTGCAGTCCGCGCCGTCGACCTTGCTCTTGAAGACAAAAACGCAAGGGTTCTCGGCGTGAAAGGCAACGAAGTTATCGACGTCGACGTTGTTGAAGCGCTCAAAATGAAGCAGAAGTTTGATACGAAGCTTTACGATATCGGTCGTCTTGTCAGCAAGTAAAACGTCATAATTTTGCGATATTCTGCTTTTTCGGCGGAACTTGAAAATTCGTGTACGCCAAAGTACACTGGAATTTTCAAAACCCGCCGAGAAAACCACAATCTCATCAAAATTCTGACGTTTTATGAGAACAACAGAAATATAAAATTTCTCACCGTAAAAGGTGAGAATTTTTTTATGGTATTATGAGGCATTGCTCCTTGTTTTTCCGTACGAAGTACTATGTCATTGCGAGCGTAGCGTGGCAATCTCCCGGAAGGGAAACAATATAAAAACAATGTGACCTAAAAATATGCTTGTGTTGCGGCAAAAAATAACCAGTCGGTTGACGGGTGGTGTTTTATTTTTCGCGTTTTCGCATGAAAAAGTTGGTAAGGCGGAAAGTTGTGAACGGGAAAAACTTGTAAAATACGTAGGCAAGGCGGAAGCCGAATCCGACGATATAGTGATATCGAAGGTGGTTTTTTCCAAGTTTTTTTATTATATAAGCCGATACTTTTTTTGTGCTTGTTTTTTTGGAATTGTCCTGATTTTTTACAAAGTCGTCGACTTCCTTTACGTCCTTGAAATACCTGCTGTCTTCTGCCGTAACGACGGTGCGATTGTTTGAAAAGCCCGTGTTGACGGGACCCAGAATAAATGCGGTGCAATCAATGCCCAAATTGCAGAGTTCCAACTTCATACTGTAAGAAAACATAGTTAAAGCGGCTTTTGTGCTGTTATACATTGTTCTGAAAGGCATCGGCGTCAGCCCGCTTGCGCTGCTTATCATGGCGATTTTCGCGCCCTTTGTCATATAAGGCAGGGCACACTTCGTGCACCAGATCGCGCCCAGAAAATTGACGTTTGTGATCCATTCGATTTCTTCCTTCTTCATTATTTCGGTTGCGCCCGAAAGCCCGTATCCGGCGTTATTGATAAGGACGTCGATTTTGCCGTAAATTTTCCCGATTTCGTCAAAAACTCTTTTGACGTCGTCGAAGTCGGACACGTCCGCCCTGAACGCCGTCTTGCCGTTTTCGACCTCGCTTCTTGACAAAGTAACGACGACGTTGTCCTTTGAAAGGTCTTCTTTGAGTCTGAGCCCGAGCCCGCGCGTTGCGCCGGTTATCACGATAATTTTGTCTTTCATTTTTCACCTGCGGCGCCGTTGTACGTCCTACGACGGCGTCATGCAATTTCAGTATAGCGTAAGTTTTGCGATTTCGCAATTTTTTTCGGTGAATAAACTCGTTTATTCAAATATTTTCGGTTTAGCCTTTTCAAACCTTTTAATATGTGGTACAATAAATAAAAAGTTTTAAGGAGATTCGCGACGCCGGGCGGACGGCAGCGTTTTGCGGACACGGGGAAATGGAGAATTTCAAACTCAAAAGTTTTGACGGCACCGAACTTTATTGTTATCTTTTCGACAGAGTCGAAAACCCGAAAGGCGTCGTTATGGTCGTTCACGGAATGGGCGAGCATATGGGGCGTTATATTCACTTCGCGGAGTATCTCAACTCGCGCGGATACATCGTTTTCGGCGACGACCACAGGGGACACGGCTTTTCGGAAACCGACGCCGACCGCGGTCATCACGACGGCGATATGTTTTCGGACACCGTCAAGGACGAGGTTTTCTTCCTGAAATACCTTGAAGACAGATACAAGTTGCCCGTATTGTTTTTCGGGCACAGTTACGGCAGTTTTTTGGGGCAGTCGTTTCTGGAACAGGGCACCGACGTTTCGGGCGTTGCTCTTTCGGGTTCCGGCACAATGCCGGACTTTGTCACGGGGCTCGGAATGGGCGCGGCGAAGTTCATAATGCTGTTCAACAAAAAGACGAGAATGAAAATTCTGGATTTCTTCGGCAATCTCCGCGACAAAATGAAATACAGAGGGCCCGAAGATAAGGGCGATAAACTTTGGCTCACGCGCGATCCCGCAATGCGACAGGTGTCGCGCGACGATCCGTACACTTCCGTGCCGATGAGCGTTTCCTTCTGCTATTACATGCTGAAAGGTCTCAGAACGGCGGCAAAGCCCGAAAACTTCAAAAAAGTCAACGTCGATACCCCGATAGGCTTGTTCAGCGGAAGTATGGATCCGATCGGCGGCTACGGGAAGTCGATTGTCGATCTTAAAAACAGATATGAAAAACTCGGCGTGAAACACCTGGAATTCCACCTTTACAAGGACGCGCGCCACGAAGTTCTGAACGAACTTAACCGCGACGAAGTCATGAACGACGTCGCAAACTTCTTCGACAAGTGCGTCGAAAGGAAAGAAATATGATTAAAAAATACAAAATTGCTTGTTGTGTGCTTGGCGCGATCGTGCTTGTGCTGATTCTTGCGCTTGCAATCACCGTATTCGTTTTCGCCGGCAACATAAAGGCGGCGGACGGCGTCGAAAACGCCAGCGGCGACATTGCCGACACGATTTCGGAAGCGGTGTTCCTTACGACGTCGTACGTGGGAATGGTGATTTTCGTGTTTGCGATTATCGTCGGGTGTCTGCTGCTTTTGTACCTTATCGCATACGCCGCATTTTACGCGCAGATTTACAGCAAGGGGAAATGCCGCGTCGACTTTATTGCGTACGGGGCGGTGGCTTTCGGCATTGCGACCGCGTTCATCGTCGTGATGACCGTGATTTTCCCGAAAACCTTTTACGGCGTGCTTATCACGCTGTCGCTGACCTTTGCCGTGATGGTGGCTTATGCAGTCGTCGCGAAAAAATATACCGCTCTCGTTACCGCAAGCGAAAACTTCTGGGCAACGGACAACGAAAGCATAGGAAGATAATATGGAAAAGTTTTTGAAAGTATACGGGATTATTCTGTTGTCGCTTCTTTCTGTCGCTCTGGCAGGGCTGCTGATTGCGGGCATCGTTTTCATGGCTCCGTCGCTGTCGGATATTTCGTCGGGCGGCGTGATCAACGGGCTTGGCAACGGAATCGGCTACGTTCTCGGGGTGCTTGCGTTCGTGATGTGCGTGGAAATTCTCGCGCTTGCCATACCGTTCTTTTTCAGGTTCGCTCAGGCAAGGAAAAAGAGATTTATGTCAGTAAGGATTATCGACGTGTTTATGGTCGCCTATTATTCCGTCGCAATCGTCGCGGGCATTATATGGAGCATTGCGGATAAGGACAGTCTGACGTTCGGCATTATTCTTCTTAGCGTCGCGCTGATTTTGAACACCTTTGCAATCCCCGCGCTCGTATGGGATAAAAAACAAAAAGCGGCGGAAAACGAAAATACCGTCGCGCCCGCAACCGAAACGCCCGAAGAAACCGAAGAAGAAGTAATTTATAAGGAGATTTAGTTTTTATGACCGATTTGCAAATCGTTTACGTCGTCGTTTTCGCAGTGATGAGCATTGTCGGATTTTTATCGATGTACGTGGACAAAACAAAGGCAAAACGGCGGAAATGGCGTACGCCCGAGTGGGTGCTGTTTCTGATCGCCGTGCTTTTCGGCGGCGTCGGCTCGACTGCCGGCATGTACGTTTTCAGACATAAGACCAGACGTTGGTACTTCAAAGTTTTTATGCCGTGTCTTGCGGTTATCGACATTGTGGCACTTGCGCTTTTGTGCGTCTACGTCGCGTAATAATTTGACTATAATGAGTGAATATACGGATGAAAAATTCGTGCCCGAAAAAAACAGGTACGCCGAAACTTTAAGCGAGTTTATCAAATGCAAAACCATATCGGACGAAAGGTTTTTCGACAAAACCGAGTTCGATAAATTTCTGTCCTTTATTAAAGGGCGTTTTCCGCTTGTCTTCGAAAAGGGCAAATATAAGGACTTTAACGGCGGAATTATGATTAAAATCGACGGAAAGTCGCACGACGAGCCGCTTGTTCTGATGTCGCATTACGACGTCGTTCAGGAAAACGGCAAATGGTCGTTCGACGCGTGGTCGGGCAAAATCGAAAACGGCGTCGTTTACGGACGCGGCGCGGTCGATACGAAAGGCAGCCTTGCCGCGATTTTCGAAAGCGTCGAAAGCCTTTTGAACGAAGGGTTTGCGTTTTCAAACGATTTATATATTATTTCGTCTTCGCGCGAAGAGATTGCGGGCGCAGACGTCCCGGACATGGTGAAGTATCTTGCCGACAACGGCGTGAAACCGAAACTCGTCATCGACGAAGGCGGCGGCATTGTCGATCCGCCCGTCCCCGGCGTTTCGGGGAAATGCGCGATGATCGGTATGATTGAAAGAAGCAGCGCGCGCGTCGTTGTCGAATTTACGAACAAAGACGGCAAAAACGCTGCCGCGAATATGGCGGAATTCATCGAAAAAACGCAAAAGAAAGTTTTCGGGCGGCGTGATTTCGGCCCTGTGAACACGGCAATGTTCAATGCGATGAAACCAAAAATGAACGGCGCGATGAAATTCGTGTTTTCAAATCTTTTTCTTTTCAAACCGCTGCTTATCAAACTGTTGCCGAAAGTGAACAAATCGGCGGCGTCGCTCCTCGGCGCGACGGTGGCGTTTGTAACGCCGTCCGACAAGGAAAACCTTGATTTACCGTCAAACGCGATAAGGATTGTTGCAAGAATTTCGGGAAACTATTACAACAAAATCGACGATCTTGTGGACGAATTCACCGCGTTTGCAAAAGAATTCGGGGCGGAAACGAAAGTCGTGTCAAAGCGCGAAACCCCCGCTCCCGAACCGCTTGACAGCGACGGATTCAGGTTTGTGAAAGGGGTTGCGGAGTGCGTTTTCCCGGGCGTTACGGTTGCGCCGTTCTGCGTTCTCGGCGGCACCGACGCGCGGCATTTCATCGGAAAATCGCAAAGCGTAATAAGGTTTGCGCCGATTTATATGAACAATCAGCAGTTTTCGAGTTTCCACAATAAGGACGAAAATATTTCGGTTGATTCCGTTGCCGACGCAGTGCGTTTTTATCGCGAAGTAATCAAAAGATTTAATAAATAATCCGACAAAATCAGCGTTTAATCAGCAAAAATAGTTACTTAAACCGCAAAATGAAAGAAAATACCTGTTACGACAAGTTAATAAACGGCGTCAATGAAAACGGCACGATTGTGTTTTACGGAAAGAAAAACCCGATGCGCGCGTTTTTAAGGGACGTGGATTTATTCGCAGCCGCGCTTAAAAAACGCGGCTTTGAAAAGGGCGACGTTTTGAGCGTTTATTTGCCGACGTCGTTGCAGGCAATCGTCGCGTTTTACGCGTGCAGCAAAATCGGCGTTACCGCAAATATCGTGCATCCGCTTATGCCGCTTGCCGCGCTGAAAGAAAACATGAAAGCCGTCGGCGCAAAGGGGCTGATGTATTACGACGCAACGCTTCCTTGCCGCGACGTTTTCAAAGATTTCAACGGGATTCTTATCGAGTGTTCGGTTGCCGATTACATGGGCGCGCTTTCGCCGTTTTATAAGATTTACGGGCTTTATAAGTGCAGGGGCAATGCAAAAAACACAAGCTACCGCGCGTTTCTGAAAAGCGGGAAAGACGGCGATTTTTCGCAGTGCGGCGGGGCGGAAGATATCGTCGTTACCATGCACAGCGGCGGCACGGACGGCATTCCCAAAATCCTGAAAATTTCCAACCGCGCGCTTAATGCGCTTGTCGATAATCTGTTGTTTTTGAAAGATCACGAAACGAAAGGCGAATACAGCCTTGTGATGCTCCCCGTTTTCCACGCTTTCGGGCTGGGGATTTCGGTGCATTACGCGCTGACCGACGGATATAATCTGTGTCTTGCCTCGCGATTTAACGCGCGTCGTGCAAACGAATATATAAAACGCTTCAACGTTACGTTCGTTGCCGGCGTTCCCGTGATGTTCAAAAAAATGATTGCCGAAAAGAATTTTTCGGGACACCGACTTAAAAAACTGAAACAGGTGTGGTGCGGCGGCGACGTTCTGCCCGAAAACACGCTGAAAACTTTTGACGAAAAAGTCAGAAACGCGGGCGGCACGGCGCGGCTTATGCGCGGATACGGGCTGTCCGAAGTGTGCGGCGCGTGCGCGGCGAACAGTTACGCCTGCTATAAGGACGGCAGCGTCGGGAAACCTTTTGAAAACACGACGATAAAAATAATCGGCGACGACGGACAGGTGTTGAATAACGGCGAAATCGGCGAAATTCTTGTGAGTACCGCCGCCGAATTCTCGGGCTACGTTTGTGGCAACGACTGCAAAATAATCCTTGACGGGAAGCCTTTCGTCAAAACGGGCGATCTGGGATACGTTGACGACGACGGATATTTGTTCGTGTCGGGACGCAAAAAACGCACGGTGAAAATCAATGCCATCAACGTTTTCCCGTTTGAAACCGAAGAAAAAATAAGAAAGTTGTGCGGGGTGAAAGATTGCGCCGTCGTCGACTTTGAAAGGAACGGAAAAATCGAGTTTACGGCATACGTCGTCGCGGAAAACGAAAAGCGTTCCGCTGTTGAAAAGGAGATTTTCGACGTCGTAAACCCGAGTCTTATTAAGTACGCGCGCGTAAAGAAAGTGAAATTCGTCGAAACGCTGCCGCTGACAAAAATGGGAAAAATCGACTTTAACGCGCTGAAATCCAAAGGGGAGATAAAATGAAAACCGCCGAAATCGTGAAAATCAAAATCGAAAAACTTGACGACGACCTATGCGGCGTTGCGTTTCGCGGCGGGAAAAAATACGTCGTCGCGAAAACTCTTCCCGACGAAGAAGTCTTGTGCGAGGTGAAAAGAAAAAGCGGAAACGTCGTAATTTGCGACGTAAAAGAAATCCTTGAAAAAAGCGGAAAAAGGGTTGAACCGCGTTGCAAATATTACGATAAATGCGGCGGTTGCAACCTTCTGCACACGTCGCACAGAAACCAGCTGGAAATAAAAACCGCGCTTATCAGACGAAAGTTTGCGGCGCTTGGGTTTTCTGCCGTGTCGGACGCGGTCGGCTTTTCGGAAGACGGCTCGCGCAACAAAACGCACATCGTTTTCGGAAACGCAAAAGGGCAAATTACCGCGGGATTTTTCAATGCCGACACGCACGAAGTCGTTGACGTCGAAAAGTGTCTGCTGCACGGCGAGTGGTATGAAACGCTAAGGCGAATTCTCATTGATTTCATCAAAAAAGAATCCGTGTCGATTTACAATCCGAGAACGCGGGCGGGGGTTTTAAGATTTGCCGTCGCAAGGAAAATCGGCGGCGCGATTATGCTTACACTGGTTATGACAAAACGCGTCGACTGCGACTTTTCGTGGCTCTTGAAATCGCTTGAAAAGAGTTTTGGAGAGACGGCGGTTTATGTCAACGTCAACAACGAAAAAACGAACGCGGTCTTTTCCGACGAATTTATACATATTGCGGGTAAACGCACTTTATCAGGCGAAATGTTGGGCATAAAGTTTGAATTAAGCCCGAATTCGTTTTACCAGGTCAACGACGAAATTGCGAAAACGATATATGAAAAAGTGCTGTCCGAGATTAAATCGGGCGGAGGAAACCGAGTTGTCGATTTGTTTTCGGGCATAGGCATAACAAGCGCGCTTTTTGCGAAAAACGGCTTTGATGTCGACAGCGTCGAGATTGTAAAATCGGCGGTTGAAAACGCAAAAACCATCGCCGCAAAAAACGGGGTTTCGGACAAAATCACGGTGCGCCTTGGCGACGCGAACAAGATTATAAAAAGCCTGAACTTAACGGATTGTTCGGTTTTCGTCGATCCGCCGCGCATGGGGCTTCAAGACGTCGCAAGGTCGCTTGCCGCGGCAAAACCGCAAAAAATCGTTTATCTGTCGTGTTCCTTAAAAACGCTTGTCGAAGACCTGAAAATTTTGAAAAAGGCGGGCTACGAAATTTCTTCCGTCATTCCGTACGATATGTTCCCCGCCTCGAAACACGTCGAAGTACTGAGCGTTCTTACAATAAAATAAATTGCAAAATACAACGAGGCAGCGAAAGAATACCTTGCTTCTTTGGAAGAATAAACGAAAAGCGTCCGTGCGGACGCTTTTTTATGCGGTGAGTATTGACTGTTTGCGGTTTTGAATTATACGCCGAACAAAAGTTTGTCGTACGTCGGGAACGGCCAGTATTTTTCTGCGGTGAGCGTCTCCGCCTCGTCTGCGACAATGCGGAGTTCCGCCATTTTTTGAAGGATAACGTCGCGGATAAGAGCAGCCGATTTCGTCACGTCGGTGATTGTCTTGTACTCGATAAGCGACGATTCGAGGCTGTTTGCCGCATCGTCGATTTCTTCAACGATGACCGAAAGTTTTTCAATGAGCGTGCGCTCGTACTTTGCAGATACCGTGGGCAGCACGGCGGTTTTCGCGACCAGTGTTTCCGACAAATCTTTGACGTAACTTTCGACGGCGGGCAAAATCTCTTTTCTCGCCATATCGATCATCGTAAGTCCTTCGATATTGACGGTTTTGCAGTAGTTTTCAAGCGTGATTTCGTAGCGCGATTTAATCTCGGCAAGCGACATTACGTCGTGCGACGTCAGAAGGTCGACGTTTTTCTTATTCAGTACGGCGGGCAGCGCGTCGGGGGTAGTGCGAAGGTTCAGAAGTCCGCGCTTTTCGGTGGCTTCTTTTATCCATTTTTCGTCGTAGCCGTTGCCGTTGAAGATAATGCGTTTATGGTCGCGCACCGTACTTTTAACGAGTTCGTGCAACGCGGTTTCAAAGTCGTCGGCGGATTCAAGGACGTCCGCAAATTGTTTCAACGATTCCGCAACCGCGGTGTTGAGCATAACGTTGCAGTCGGCGATGCTTTGTTGCGAGCCGGGCATACGGAATTCAAACTTGTTCCCCGTGAACGCAAACGGCGACGTACGGTTTCTGTCGGTGGTGTCGCGCGGGAATTTCGGCAGCGCGTGCACGCCTGTTTTCATCGTGGTTTTTTGCGAGGCGGAATAAGGGGAATCGTTTTCGATTGCGTCAAGAATCGCCGTGAGTTCGTCGCCCAGAAAAATAGATACGACGGCGGGCGGCGCTTCGTTTGCGCCGAGGCGGTGATCGTTGCCTGCGGACGCGACGGACAGGCGCAACAAATCCTGATAATCGTCCACCGCTTTAATTACTGCGGACAGGAACAATAAAAACTGCGCGTTCTCGTAAGGCGTGTCGCCTGGCGTGAGAAGATTGACTCCTTTATCGGTGGATAATGACCAGTTATTGTGTTTACCGCTTCCGTTCACACCGTTAAACGGCTTTTCGTGCAACAAACACACAAGACCGTGTTTCAATGCAATCTTTTGCATTATCTCCATCGTGAGTTGGTTGTGGTCGGTTGCGACGTTGGTTGTGGAATAAATCGGCGCAAGTTCGTGCTGGGCGGGGGCGACTTCGTTATGCTCGGTTTTCGCAAGAACGCCGAGTTTCCAAAGTTCGTCATCGAGATCCGCCATAAACTCCTTGACGCGCGGTTTGATCGCGCCGAAATAATGGTCGTCGAGTTCCTGACCTTTCGGGGGTTTCGCGCCGAAAAGGGTGCGCCCGGTGAAAATCAAATCCTTGCGTTTTGCATACAAATCCTTATCGACAAGGAAGTATTCCTGCTCGGGGCCGACGGACGTACGGACGTATTTCGCGTCGTTTCCGAAAAGTTTCAAAACCCGAAGAGCCTGTTTGTCAAGCGCTTCCATTGAGCGAAGGAGCGGCGTCTTTTTGTCCAGAGCCTCGCCGCCGTAGGAGCAGAACGCCGTCGGGATGCAAAGTGTTTTGTCCTTAATGAACGCATAGGACGTCGGATCCCACGCGGTGTAGCCGCGCGCCTCGAAAGTCGCGCGAAGTCCGCCGGACGGGAACGACGACGCGTCGGGTTCGCCTTTAATAAGTTCCTTGCCCGAAAACTCCATTATGACTCTGCCGTCGGGCGACGGGGCGATAAATCCGTCGTGTTTTTCGGCGGTAACGCCGGTAAGCGGCTGGAACCAGTGCGTGAAATGTGTCGCGCCTTTTTCGACTGCCCAGTCTTTCATGGCGACAGCGACAGCGTTTGCGACGTCGAAGGAGAGGCTTTCGCCTTCGTCGATAGTTTTTTTGAGGGCGGCGTAAACGTCGTCGGACAGAGTTTCCTTCATCACCTTGTCGTCGAATACAAGGCTTGCGAATTCATTCGTAACGGTATTCATATACTATACTCCTTAAAAAAAGACAGCGACGCCCGCGTTGGACGTCGTTGCCCGAAAAATCAAAAAAAGAGCGTCGAACGGTTGCAAAAACCGTAAGACGCCGTTGCCTTTATATTGCAGGATTATAAGACCGCAAATTTTTTTTGTCAAGTGATTTTTTTATTGATTTTCCGCTTTTATTTTTATTGACAAATAAATATTCCGGGTGCTATAATTCAAAATCGTTGAGCAAAGACGTTCATTCGCAAGGGGAAAATCCCATGTCGAATGGACGCTTTTTTTATTGAAAAAGCATTTTCGCGGTTAAGCGAAAATAAAAGTTTTACCCGCGGGTAACGTATGGAGACAAAAGGCGAGAAACAAAGTTCTTCGGAACGAGTATACAAAGTTGCACTCGTATCGTCGTCGGAAAAGTTTAACGGCGCGATGTTGCCGCTTCTCCCGAAAAATCGTTTCAGCCCCATAAGCGTTTATCGCGACGCCAAAAGCGCGCGGCGGGTGATTTCCAAAGAAAAACCCGATATCGTGATTATCAATACGCCGCTTCCCGACGACTTCGGCACAAGCCTTGCGCTGGACGTTTCGGAAACGGACGGCGTTTGCGTATTATTGTTTACCCGCGCGGAGAATTTTTCGGAATTGTCGTCCGTTCTTGCGCCGCACGGGGTGTTGACGTTGCCGAAACCCACGTCGCCCGAACTCACCGAAGAAGTCGTCGAACTTATGTGCGCCACGCGGGAGCGGCTTCGTCGGATTGAAATCAAGAAATCATTTGCCGAGGAAAGAATGGAAGATATCCGCGTCGTGAACAAGGCGAAATGGTTTTTGATCGAACAACTTAAAATGACCGAACAAGAAGCGCACCGCTATATCGAAAAACAGGCAATGGACAGGTGCGTCACGAAACGCGTCATTGCGGAAAATATTTTATCAACCTATAAATAAAAAGCGGAGGAATGATTTTATGACAAAGTACATTTTTGTAACCGGGGGCGTCGTATCGGGGCTCGGCAAGGGCATCACGGCAGCGTCGCTCGGCAGACTTTTGAAAGCAAGAGGACTCAAAGTCATCGCGCAGAAACTCGACCCGTATATCAACGTCGATCCCGGCACGATGAGCCCGTATCAGCACGGCGAAGTTTACGTCACCGAAGACGGCTGCGAAACCGACCTCGACCTCGGACACTACGAAAGATTTATCGATGAAAACCTTAATAAGTATTCAAATCTCACGACGGGCAAGGTTTTCTGGAACGTCCTCAACAAAGAAAGAAGGGGCGAATATCTCGGCTCGACCGTACAAATTATTCCTCACGTCACGAACGAAATAAAAGAGTTTATTTATCACGTAGGCAAAGAAATCGACGCCGACGTCGTCATCACCGAAATCGGCGGTACGATCGGCGATATCGAGTCGCAGCCTTTCATCGAGGCGATTCGTCAGGTCGGTATCGAAGTCGGGCCCGAAAACAGCCTGTACATTCACGTGACTCTCGTGCCGTTTCTGAGAGGCTCGGACGAGCATAAATCGAAACCCACGCAACACTCCGTAAAAGAACTGCAAGGTATGGGAATCCGCCCCGACGTCATCGTGCTTCGCGCGGACGAACCGCTGGAAGAATCCATATTCAAGAAGATCGCTTTGTTCTGCAACGTAAAGCCCGATTGCGTCATTGAAAATATCACGCTGCCGTGCTTGTACGAAGCGCCGCTTATGCTTGAAAAATCCAACTTTTCGTCGGTCGTTTTAAGAGAGTTGCATATCGACAACGTTGCAGAACCTGACCTTAACGATTGGAAACAGATGGTTAAAGATATCAAAACGGCGAAAAAGCACGTTACTATCGGTCTTGTCGGAAAGTACGTGCAACTTCACGACGCATACCTTTCCGTTGCGGAAGCGTTAAGACACGCAGGGTATTTCCTCGGTGCGAAAGTCGACATAAAATGGATCGATTCCGAAACGATAACGACTGACTCTGCGGACGAAATTTTAAGCGGGCTTGACGGAATTATCGTGCCGGGCGGTTTCGGAAGTCGCGGCATCGAAGGCATGATCCTTGCGGCGAAATACGCGCGCGAAAACAACGTGCCGTACTTCGGAATCTGCCTCGGTATGCAAATCGCCGTTATCGAGTACGCAAGAAACGTCGCAGGAATCAGGGACGCGCACTCCGGCGAGTTCGACGAGCTGTGCAAAAACAAAGTCATCAACTTTATGCCCGGACAAAGCGACGATATCGACAAGGGCGGCACGTTAAGACTTGGCGCGTATCCTTGCGTGATAAAAGAAAACACGACGATGCAACGCTGCTACGGCACGCTTGAAATTTCCGAACGCCATCGCCATCGCTATGAGTTCAACAACGATTATCGCGAGATTCTGACGAAAAACGGGCTTACTCTTTCGGGGCTTTCTCCCGACGGTCGCCTTGTCGAAACGGTGGAACTTACAGATTGTCCTTTCTACGTCGGCGTGCAATTCCATCCCGAATTCAAGTCGCGCCCCAACCGCGTGCATCCATTGTTCAAAGGATTTATCGAAGCCGCGCTGCAAAAGGAATGTGAATAAACGGCTTTCGTATTTATAAGGTTAATAAAACAAAAAGAAAGGACGCTGTCAGACGACAGCGTCCTTTTTGGAAGATTTTCGATTACAGTTTCATCGCGACGTCCCATGCGCGCCAGATAACCGTACGCAGGTTGCCGATGCCGTTGCAGTCGCCGACAAGTTTCACGCCGTCTTTTGCGACGGGGGTGGGAATATAGCCGACAGACATAATCACGCTGTCGCCTGCGATTTCCGACTCCTTGCCGGTTTTAAGGTCTTTGACCTTGACGCCTTTGTCGGTGATCTCGACAAGACCGGTGTTCAGACGTACGTCGACTTTGTTAAGCGCGAAGAAGTCGCGGAGATACGAAGTGTTCGCAAGGCAGACGCCTCTCATTGCGACAAGGTCGTTTTTCATTTCGACGATGACGGGAGTCTTGCCTTTGTTGTAAAGGTCAAGGGCGATTTCGCAACCGGACAAGCCGCCGCCGATGACGATGACTTTGTTGCCGACTTCTTTGGTGCCAAGCAGATATTCGCACGCTTCGATGCCTTTTTCCGCACCGGGAACGCGAAGTTTTCTTGCCTTGCTGCCCGTTGCGACGACGACTTCGTCCGCGCCGAGCTTCGCGATGTCTTCGGGTTTGACCTCGGTGTTGAATTTTACTTCGATATTAAGGTCTTTGATTTCCTTTTCGTACCATTTGATAAGGTCGCGGTCTTTCTCCTTGAACGAAGGGGCAGCGGCAGCGATGAATACGCCGCCCAGAACATTCGACTTTTCGTAAATCGTAACCTTATGTCCGCGCAGAGTTGCGACGCGCGCGACTTCCATACCGCCGATACCGCCGCCGATAACTGCGATTTTCTTGGGATGAGCGGCTTTGACGATTTTGTATTTTTTGCTTTGCATCGTCTGCGGGTTAAGGGCGCAGCGAGCCATACCGGCGTTGTCCGCAAGGGTTTGGTCGTTACCGACGAGTTGTCCGTCGTCGCCTTTATAGGACGCCATATTGAAGCAGGCGTTGTGGCAGCAGATGCAGGGGTGAATCGACGCGATATCGTCGTTCATAAGTTTGGTTACCCATGCGGGATCGGTAAGGAACTGACGAGCAACGCCCAAACCGTCGATTTTGCCTTCGGCGATTGCTTCCGCGCCAACGTCGGGTTCCATACGGCCGGCGCACACGACGGGAATGTCAACGAATTTTTTGATGTGAGCGACGTCTTCGAGGTTGCAGTTTTGCGGCATATAGGGACCGGGGTGAGCCCAGTACCAGGCGTCGTAGGTGCCGTTGTCGCAGTTGAGCATATCGTAGCCGGCGTCTTGGAGATATTTTGCGGCTCTTTCGCTTTCTTCCATATCGCGGCCGACCTCAACGTAGTCTTCGCCGGGAAGCGCGCCTTTGCCGAATCCTTTGGTTTTGGAAACGACGGAATATCTCAAAGAAACGGGGAAGTCGTCGCCGCACGCCTTTTTGATGGCTTTGACGATTTCGACGGGGAAGCGGTATCTGTTTTCAAACGATCCGCCGTATTCGTCCGTCCTTTGGTTGGTGTATTTCATCGTGAACTGGTCAAGAAGGTAGCCTTCGTGAACGGCGTGGATTTCAACGCCGTCAACGCCTGCGTCCATGCAGAGTTTCGCGGTTTTTGCGAAAGCCTCGACCATTTTGTGGATTTCTTTTTGCGTAAGGGGGCGAGAGATGCAGGATTCTTGCCATCTGTTGGGGGTTGCGCTTGCGCTTGCGGTAAGGTAACTTACGTCAAGGGCGGGTTTCAGGACGGTTGCAAGGGCTTTGTTGTGTAACGCCTTTACCATAATGTCGTTGATTGCCAGCGACCTGCCGAAGCCTGCCGTAAGCTGTACGAACAATTTTGCGCCCGTTTTATGGAACTCGTCCATAAATTCTTTGAGCTTATTAAACTTTCCTTTGCCTTGATAAAGCCATTTCCCGAGAAGGATATCTCTGATGGGCGCGATGCCGGGAAGGATAAGACCGACGTTGTTCTTTGCGCGTTCAAGCAAGAAGTTCGCGGCTTCCTTGTCAAAGTGGTTGGGCTCCATCCAGCCGAAGATTGACGTTCCGCCCATAGAAGTCATTACAATGCGGTTTTTGATTTCGCAATTCTTGATTTTCCACGGCGTAAACAGGCTTTCGTATTTTGAATCCATAATATGCCTCCTAGCACATAATAATATAATAGTAACAAAACTATATTACAATAATTAGCGTCAAAAATCAACCGCTGCGATAAATTTTTAACGAGCGCGCAAAAAAATTGTAATTTTTTCCAAAATATCTCAATTTCACAAAAACATATTAAAACCCTGCGATAAGCGTGCGTTTTTGCAACGAAATAACCCCGTTCTGCAAAACGGCGCGGATAAGGCGTATTTCGGCATATTGCAAAACAAGGCGTTAATTGTTCAAAAACAACACGTTAAATGACGATTTAGACTATTTTTACAAACTGCCGCTTGTGTATTAAAGTAAATCCGCATTTATTTTTAGTTGAAATATTTCGCGCGATATGGTAAAATATCGATAAATAAAGAGGTGTCTATGAGCGAATTCGAAATCAGCTTATTATGTTCGTCCGTGATAAGTTATTATCAGGTGCAGAACGGGATATCCCCCGTCAAAAGGCTTTACGTCCGAAACGCGTCCGACTTCGACTGCGAAAATATCGAAATCAGCGTGTCGTCAAAGCCCGATTTTTTGCTGCCCGTTTCCGAAATTCAGGCGGTGTTTCCCGCCCGCGCCAATCTCAGATTCGACGGCATCGCGAAACTGTCGCCCCTTTATATGGTGGCGCAAAACAGAAAACACGACGGCGAAATAACGGTGCAGGTATTGAAGGACGGCGTCGTCCTGGAAGAAGCGACGGAAAGGGTAACGGTGCTTGCCTTTGACGAGTGCAACGTCGATAAACCCGAAAGTATCGCGACTTTCGTCCGCCGCACGCCCGACGTCAACAGACTTTTGAACCTCGCGCACAAAAAGATTGCGGAATGGGGTTTTAAGGACGTTACCGGCACGGGCTATGCGAACGCGTCGAAAAACAAAGTGCGAAATCTCTGCGCCGCGACGTATGCGGTACTTTGCGACTATGGATTCCTTATGGGCAAGAAAACGACGGCGGACAGCGTCATCGTGTCCGATTTTTCGGAAATACTTTCGGACAAGGTCGCAACGCCGATGGAACTTGCGCTGATTTTCGCGTCGGTGATCGAAAGCGCGGGATACAATCCCGTCGTTGCGAAATCGGACAACAGCTGGTACGTCGCGTGCTTCCTTACCGAAGAATGTATGGCGGAAGACGTGTTCGACGATATGTCTTACGTCGCGAAAAAAGCGGCGGCGGGCGTCGGTGAAGCGACGCTTATCGACATTTCGGGCATTTTCAAGGGCGAAAGTTTTGAAAAGTGCGAGAAAAACGCCGTATCGTTTCTTAAAAAAACGCCGACCGTCGATTTTGCGGTCGATATAAAACGCGCGCGTATCATGGGCATACTGCCGCAGTCTGTTCGCGTGAAAACGGAGGGCGGATACGACCTTGTCGAAAGCGACGATTATAAACAAGCCGCTCCGCCGAAAATCAAAGAATACGGCGAAAATATCGGCGGCGAAAGTCTGTTCACCCGCGAAAAACAGTGGGAACGCCGTTTGCTGGAACTCGATCTTCGCAATTCGCTTTTGAATTTCAGGGTGTCGAATACCGCCGTGAAAATTCTCACCGCGTCAATCGAAACCTTTGTCGAAAACGTCACACACGATAAACCTTATACGCTCACGGCGCACCCCAAAGACGTGCCCGACGGCGACGCAAGACTGAATCCGTCTTTCGACAACCCCGCGCCGCTGAAACCGCTGTCGGAATACCTTTTGTACGAATACAAAAACAAAAGACTTTCGACCGTGTTTTCGGAAAAAGAGCAAAACAAAACGCTGCTCAATCTTTATCGCAAGGAAAAAACCATCGAAGAAGAGTCGGGCACCGCAAGTTTGTACGTGGCGTGCGGCTTTTTGAAGTGGAGAGAGTCTGAAAACGAAAAATTCAAATACGCGCCGCTTATTCTTTATCCGGTGTCGATTGACAAAAAAGGCATATCTCTGCCGGTATTTTCGATAACTTTCGACGTTGACGGGGCGCAGATAAACAATACTCTTCTGGAATTTTTGTATCAGGAATTCCGCCTCGATATGCGTGGGCTTTCGGCGGTCGAACTGTCCGACGCGAAAAGTATACTCGCAGTCATTGCGCGCGTCAAAAAAGAAATCGCCGATAAACCGGGGTGGGAAATTATCGACAACGTTTATCTGAACGTTTTGTCGTTCACGAATTATCTCATGTGGCACGACGTGCGCTATAATATTGACAAGTTCAAGGAGTCGCCGCTTATCCGTTCCATGATTTCGAACTCGGTGGACGCCGGGCTGAAAAACGAAACCCCGACCGACACCGCAAACTCGGACGAAGCGTACTTCGGGACGGACAGAATGTTGCTGCCGATAAGCGCGGACAGTTCGCAATATCAGGCGATAAAAGCAAGTCTGAACGGCTCGTTCGTACTGCACGGACCGCCCGGCACAGGTAAGTCGCAAACGATAACGAATATCATCGTCAACAACATCGTGCGTGGCAGGCGTGTGCTGTTCGTCGCCGAAAAAATGGCGGCGTTGAACGTGGTTTATAAACGACTTGTCGACTGCGGCGCGGGCGATTTCTGTCTGGAACTTCATTCCGACAAAACGCACAAAACCGATATTTTATCGAAAATTATCAACACGTTAAACCTTGGTTCTGCCGCTTCCGACATCGACTTTGAAGAAAAAGCGAATGAAATCAAGGAGTGCGTCGACAAGTTGCAGGGCGAAATCGACGCAATGCACAGAAAGCGTTATCTCGGTTTCTCGCTGTATGAGGCGATGATGGCGTATCTTGACAATTCGGACGCTCCCGATTGTTTAAGAATCGACGGGTTGTTTTACGAAAAACTGACGGCGTCGTCATTCAACAGATACCTTGATATTCTGACGGAACTTGCAATCCGCGCGAAAGAATGCGGCGATATCGAAAAGTCGCCGTTCAGGTACATCGGAAAATTCGATTACACCGACGCCTGGCGCGAAGAAGCCGAAAGCGTGCTCGATATTTACCAGATGGAACTCAGACATCTGAAAACTTACGCGCGCGAACTTCAAACCTTAATCAATATGCGTACGATTTCGCTCACCGGCGAAAAGTTGAAGGCGTTGTATTTCCTGTCGGACAAACTCACGTCCGACGAAAAAATCGCAAAATATTTTGAAAACGCCTGCGCCGTCGAAAACGCGAAAGGGCTTGTGGAATCGTATCTCGAAGCGGCTCGTCGCGACGGGCTTATCACGAAAGAATACGAGAATAAGTACGGAAAGTATCCCGAAAACGTCGCGCCCGCCGAGGTCAAAGAAGCAATGCAAAAAAGCTCGTTTTTGCCAAAGTCGGTGAAAAAGGCGCTCTCTTCCGTCGACAAAAACGACCGCCGCGAATTTCTGGAATTCCTGCTTATCATTGCGGAAACCAAAGAAACCGTCAAAAAACGCCGCGCGGAAGTCGCATCGCTTTTCGCCACAACCGAAAACGATATGGGGCTTGACGACAAAATCGCGACGGTGTCCGCGCTTTACGACGCCGCACGCGCACTGTACGCCGATTGCGACTTCAATCTTTTCAACGAAACCTGCCGTCGGCTGACGAAAAATAAGCCGCACGTCCTAATGGAATACTATATGCGCGCTTACGAGACCGAACAAAAGGCGAAAACCGCGTTTGAAAATCTCTTTTGCATCGTCAAAAAAGACCCGCGCGAAGAAATAAACAGCACTATCGACCGCATTTCGAGTATCGAAAAGAATATGGACTATATCCCGAGTTGGTGCAGATACCAGAGCGTCGTGGAACGTTGCGGACAAGAAGGCTTCGATTTCGTGCTGGAACCGCTGTTTAACGGCGAAATTACCGCCGAAGACGTGCTGAGAAGTTTCAAAAAATGCGTGTATTTCAATTTTGTCAGGAGCGAACTTTACCTTGACGACGTGCTTTGCAGGTTCTCGGGGCTGTCGCTTGAAGAAACGATGCAACGTTTCCGCGCGCTGTCCGACGAATACGAAAAACTCACAAGGTCGGAGTTGTATTTAAGGCTCGTGTCGAAACTTCCGCGCACCGATACTTCGGGTGAACATAACCTGGAAAGAGTTTTACTGTATCGCGCCGAAAAAACGAATATGCAGGGTACGACGATACGCGCGCTGTTTTCGCAAATTCCCGAAATACTTCGCGCGACTTGCCCGTGTCTTCTGATGAGTCCGGTGTCGGTTGCACAATATCTCGATATCGAAAAGGAAAAATTCGACCTTGTCGTCTTTGACGAGGCGTCGCAGATGCCCACGTGCGAGGCGGTAGGCGCAATCGCGCGCGGTAAAAACGTCATCGTCGTCGGCGATCCGAAACAGCTTCCGCCCACGATGTTCTTCCGCACCGATTATCGCGACGAACAGCACTTCGAAGTCGAAGACCTTGAAAGCGTCCTTGACGACTGCCTTGCAATCGGCATGCCCGAACGTCATCTTTTGTGGCATTACCGCAGCAATCACGAAAGCCTTATCGCGTTTTCCAACAGTATGTTTTACGACAATAAGTTGCTCACTTTCCCGTCTCCGAACGAGCTGAAAGGCAAAGTAAAACTTGCCTATGTCGACGGCGTTTACGAAAGGGGCGGCAGCAAATGCAACAAAAAAGAAGGCGACGCGCTTGTGAAAGAAGTCGTGGCAAGGCTTAAAAATCCGCAGGAACGAAACCGCTCGATCGGCATAGTTACGTTCAATACGGCGCAACAGAATTACATCGAAGATAAGCTGCAACACGAGATTCACAAGGAAGGTCTCGACGACGTGGCGTACGACGTGGACGAGCCCGTTTTCGTGAAAAACCTTGAAAACGTTCAGGGCGACGAGCGCGACCTGATTTTGTTCAGCGTCGGATACGGTCCCGACGCAACGGGCAGATTATCGTTGAATTTCGGTCCTATAAACCAGCAGGGTGGTTATAAACGACTTAACGTTGCAGTTACCCGCGCAAGGAGCGAGATGATTGTTTTCAGTTCCGTAACGGGCAACATGATTGACCTTAACCGCACCGACAGCGTGGGCGTCAAGGCGTTGAAAGCCTTCCTCGAATACGCCGAACGCGGTCCCGAGATGCTTTCGATTGCGGCAAAGGACGTCAGGGTGGAGTCGAAGGGTATCGGCGAAAACGTCGCGAAAGACCTGAAAGACCGCGGGCTGTTGTGCGACGCGAACGTCGGCGTGTCCGACTTCAAAATCGACGTCGCCGTCGTTGATCCCCGCGACAAAAACAAGTATATTCTCGCAATCATCGCGGACAGCGAGCACTCGGCAAAAATCCCGTCCGCGAAAGACCGCATGACAATGCAGACGAGAATCCTGAAAAAACTCGGCTGGAACGTCTATAACCTTTGGACGATAAACTACTTCAACAACCAGAAACGCGAAATCAACAAAATCAAGGAAGTCGTCGCGACGCTCACCGAAAAGAAGGTCGTTTCCAAAAAAACCGTCCGCGACGCGCTGCAAAAATACAGAAAAACTTATAAGACGGCTTATATCAAACCGCTGGCGCGCGCCGGGGCGGAATACGTCCTGAATTTCGTCAACGAAGAAGCGATTATGAATAAAATCCGCACCGTTATCGAGGTCGAGTCGCCAATCGAAGAAAGCTGTCTTATCGATAAAATCGCCGCGGCGTTCTGCGTGCCGAAAACCGCCAAAAAAGCCATCGCGCAAATTTCAAGATACGTTTCGTCATACGAGGCGCAACGGCAGGAATATTCTGGCAAAGTCTTTTACGTCGATAAGCCCGTTTCGACTTTCCGCCCGAGCGACGCGCGCGTTACCCGCGATTTGACAAAAGTGCATCCCGACGAGATCGTCGCCGCCGCAAAATGCGCGATCGAAGCGACCGTCTATATCGAAAAGGACGACCTTAATAAGGAAGTTTTCAAACTGTTCAACGTCGCGAAACGCACGAAATCCGCCGTGGAATGGGTTGACGCCGCTTTGAGCGCCGCCGTTCAGACCGGCGAAATAATCGTCACCCCCGACGGCTTCTGCCGCATCTGACAATCAATGGAACTTTAAGTTGACAAGCAAAGGTGCGTATGTTAAAATATAATTAACCTTTATACCATACCAAAAATTAAAGGTTTCTAAAACAAGGGTTAATTCCCGAAAAGCTCTATCCCTTGATGTTTTTCATCAAGGGATATCTTTTATAATAAGGAGGAAATATGTACAGGCTCGGTCTTGACGTAGGTATCAAATCGGTAGGTTGGTGCGTGCTCGAATGTGACGAAAACGGCGAACCTATTCAAATCAATGCTCTTAATTCGCGCATATTTGACGCGGCGGAGCAACCTAAAACAGGTGCGTCGCTTGCGGAACCCAGGCGAAACGCAAGGGGGCTGCGCCGTCGCATCAGACGAAAATCTTTCAGACTCGAAAGAATCAGAAAACTTTTCTCCGAAAACGGAATTGAATTATTTGAAACGCAGGATGATTTAATTTGTTTAAAAGACGAATATAAGAATCTTGACGTTGTCAAACTTCGTTCGGACGCTTTGGACAAAAAATTGACCGAGGTGGAATTTGCGCGCGTCTTATATTCGCTTGCTCGGCATCGCGGTTTCAAAAGCAATAAAAGGGAAGGCGCAAAAGACAGCGACGAAGGAAAACTTTTAGGCAGTATCCGAAAAAGCGAAGAAGAAATGAGAGAGAGCGGTATGCGAACCCGCGGCGAACAACTTTATAAAAAGTATTTAATGGAAGGGAAGCCTGTCCATAATAAAGGCGGCGATTATTCGATGTGTGTATCGCGGGATATTCTCGTGAAGGAAATCGAACTTTTGTTTGAAAAGCAAAAGGAATTCGGCAACAGTTTTGCGACCGACGAAAATAAAGAGAAATATCTTGATATATTCCTTTCGCAAAGGAATTTCGACGAAGGTCCGGGGAAAGGAAGTCAATACACGGGAAGTCACGACGTGAAAAAGTGCGAGATATATCGTGACGAAGACGTGGCGGCAAAAGGGACATATACGAGCGAATGGGCAACGATTTATCAAAAAATCAACAACCTTTCGATAATATGCGGGGGTGATAGAAGGCGCCTTAGCAACGAAGAAAGACAAATCGCCGTCGAGCTTGCAAAAAAAGTGGATAAAGTTAGTTACAAGGCGTTCAGAAAGGCGATAAAACTTGACGACGATTACCGTTTCAGCGCGCTTAATTACAGCGAGAAAAAGAAATCCGACAAGAAGAAAAACGAAGGGGAGTCAAAAAGCGACGTCGTTGAGATAAACGACGTTGTCGATTCGTTAGCTTGCGAAGATAAAGGCGATTTTATTACTGCAAAAAACAGTAATAAAATCGTAAAGGCGTTAAACGACAATCTTAAAAGCGATATTGAACTCATTGACGAAATCGCCGAAATCTGCACGAAATACAAAAGCGAAAACCTGTTCCGTAGCGCCATTGCCGAAAGCAAGATAATCGGCGGAAGACTTGACGAAGAAACGATTGAAAAGCTTTCCAAAATAGATATGAAGGGATACGGTCATTTGTCGATTCACGTGTTAAGGGAAATCCTGCCGTATCTTGAAGAAGGCATGGTTTACAGCGATGCAATGCAAAAGGCGGGGCACAATCATTCCGAACATAATTTTGAAAAGCAAAAGTATCTCGGGACAAAAGAAGTTTACGACGCAATCGGAGGCGTAACGTCGCCCGTTGTAAAACGCGCTCTTTCGCAAACCGTGAAGGTAATCGACGCGGTAATAAGACAGTATGGCAGTCCCTATGCAATCAATATCGAACTTGCAAGGGATATGTCGATGACGAAAGACGAACGCGATAAACTGAAAAAAGAAAACGACGCGCGCGCCGCGAAAAACGAAGCGATTCGCGAAAATATTGCAAAGTTAAACGCAATGCCAAACTCAACCAACGTTTTGAAATACAAACTGTATGAAGAACAAGACCATAAGTGCGCGTATTCTATGGAAACGCTGGATATCAATCATTTGTTTGAAGACGGATATTATGAAATTGACCATATTATCCCGTACAGCAGATCGTTTGACGACAGTTTCAACAACAAGGTCCTTGTGTTGAAACGGGAAAACCAAAACAAACGGAATTCCACGCCTGTCGAATATTTTGAAAGAATCGGCAGAGATTACGACGAAGTTCTTGCATTCTGGAAGGCGGTTTATCAGAAACGCAACAGAAAGAAACTTGAATTTTTGCAAAAGAAAGAGATTAACGAATCGGAATGGAAAAACCGCGCGTTGAACGATACCCGATACGCTTCGAGAATGCTTGCAAATCTTATAAAAGATTATTTATTATTTGACGAAAAGTCAAAAGATAAGTATGGAAGAGTTGAAACAGTCAAGGGCGCTATTACGTCGTATCTTCGCAGATTCTGGGGTGTACAGAAGATTCGTGAGGACGGCGACAAGCACCATGCCGTCGACGCGGCGATTATTGCGTGCGTCACGCCGAAAACGAAAAACAAAATCGAAAGATACAATCAGATTAAGGAAAGTCGTAAAATGCGTAACGGGCAATACGTCCTTGTAGACGGAGAGATTTGCGATTCCGATTATTACGACAAGAATAGTCATTTGGTTTTGCCTTATCCTTACAAAGAATTTATCAACGAACTCGATGCTCGCGTTATGGACGAGCCGGTCTTAATGCAAAACAAATTGCGATTGCTCGGCTTTAACGAAAATTATCTGATGAACGCAAAGCCTTTTGTCGTAAGTCGTATGACAAGCCGCAAGGCAAAAGGCTGCATCAACGAAGCAACCGTTTTCAGTTCAAAATATGCGGATAATAAATATCCGACGGTTTGTGACGGAAATAATGTCATCGTAAAAAGGACTGCGCTTGCAAACCTTAAACTGGATAAAAACGGAGAAATAAACGGCTATTTCCAACCCGAGGGCGATGTTGCTTTGTACAACGCCTTAAAACAGCGACTTGTCGAATTTGACGGAGATGCGAAAAAGGCGTTTGCAACGCCGATAAGAAAACCGTGCAACAGCGGACAAGGCAATATTGTCCGTACCGTGAAAACGTATGAAACATATACCGGCGGTGGAATGCTTCTGGAAAAGAATAAGGGCATTGTCAAAAACGACGGAATGATAAGAGTCGATTTGTATTCAAAAGACGGAAAGTATTTCGGTGTGCCCGTTTACGTTGCGGATTTGTATCGCGGCGAATTGCCAAAAAGGGCGGCAACTAACGGGAAACAGCAAAACGAATGGCGTGTGATCGATGACACGTACACGTTTGAAATGTCAATTTATCAGGACGACTTACTGCGTATTGAAAGCAAGAAAGGAATCGAGTTGAAAAAGAATAAGGATGTCGAGAACAGCGCAAAGGCGACGACAAAAACAATTACGGACGATTTTGCGTATTTTATTGGATTTGATAGGTCAACGGCGTCGATTAAGATTGAGGATACAACGGGATGTTATTTTGCAAAAAGTATAGGAATACAAAACATCGGTAAAATAACGAAATGCGAGATCGACGTGCTCGGCAACGTTCAGGAAATCAAAAAAAGACCGAAACAACCGCAACCGCTGAAAATGCTTACCGACAAGGAAAAAGCGGAAAAAAGAAAGAATAATCAAAACAAATAAGAGGTGTATATGGGGTACATAAATTTATTTTTATCTACCCCTTGCAGTATCAGGATAAATCACGGACAACTTGTTGTAAGGGGTGAAGAAGAGCATAGTTTTCCCGTTGAAGATTTGAACAGTGTTCTTATCGAGACGGCGGAATGTACGATAACGAGTTATGCGTTGAGCACGCTTTCGGACGCAGGCGCGGTTGTATTTACCTGTGACGGAAAGCATTTACCAAACGGAGTTATTTTACCGCTTAACAGTTATTATCGACCGTTAAAGATATTAAAATTGCAACAAAACATACCGAAACCGTTGCAAAAGCAGTTATGGCAAAGCATCGTAAAGCGCAAAATCGATAATCAGGCAACCTGTGTTGAATTTACGTCAAACGAACCTGTGGACGATTTATATTCTCTTGCAAAATCGGTAAGCAGCGACGATGCGAAAAATCTTGAAGCGGTTGCCGCAAATTTGTATTTCAAAAAAATATTTGGCAAGGATTTCGTAAGACGCGACGACTCTTTCATAAACCTTGCGTTAAATTATGGATATTCAATCGTACGCGGGCTTATTGCGCGCACTCTCACGGTGTACGGTTTCGCGCCGAGTATAGGAGTGCATCACGCAAGCGAATTGAACAATTTTAATCTTGCCGACGATATTATCGAGCCGTTCCGACCGATTGTCGATATGGTTGTTTTCAATTTTATCGGGCAAGAAAAACTAACGCCGCAAATAAAAAAGCAGTTGTTTGCATTGATGAATCAGGACGTGGAAATCAACGGGCAAATTTACGCATTGTCCTATGCCGTCGAACTTGTGGTGCAAAGTCTGAAAAATTGCTTAACATCGGGGAAGTGCGAATTACTGCTCCCGAAAATTTTACCGATTTGCATGCATCGATATGAGTAAGTTTATGAGAATAATCGTATTTTTTGATTTGCCTGTTTCCACAAAAACAGAAAGATATCTTGCCACGTCGTTTCGAAGATTTTTGCTTAACGACGGATATTATATGTTGCAGTTTTCGGTTTACGCAAGGCTTTGCAACAGTGTTGAAAATGCGGAACAGCATTTTGCAAGACTGGAAAAAGAGGCCCCGAAAGACGGATCCGTCAGGTGTATGATTGTTACCGAAAAACAATATGCAAGCATGAAAATAATTACGGGAAAGAAAAAAGTAAAAGAATCGTCCGTGGACTTTTTCCAACTTTCTTTTTTATAAAAAAACAAGAAAAAGACGAAAACGGAATTGCAAAATTTTGTTTTTCGCGAAAAAGTAACAATGAAAAAAGCAGAAAAAACTCCTGAAACTCTAAGGTTTTCAGGAGTTTTTCTCGTTCCCTATTATACCATACCAAAAATTAAAAGGGAACTAAAACATTAAGATTGCCCGCCGCGTCGGCATACGCATTATACCATACCAAAAATTAAAAGGGAACTAAAACAAACACGACGATAAGTGCAATCGGGCGTTAATTATACCATACCAAAAATTAAAAGGGAACTAAAACTAATAATACGGTTGTTGATGTTGATGTTGTATTATACCATACCAAAAATTAAAAGGGAACTAAAACTAATTCTTATGTCAAATTGTTTTGTTCGTAATTATACCATACCAAAAATTAAAAGGGAACTAAAACTGCGGACCTGTCGCGCCGTCCTTGCCGTCCATTATACCATACCAAAAATTAAAAGGGAACTAAAACACTACAACGTGCTGCTGTCGTATAATAAGGATTATACCATACCAAAAATTAAAAGGGAACTAAAACATGCACTCACTTATATTATTTTATTGCTATATTATACCATACCAAAAATTAAAAGGGAACTAAAACGCGGAACGAATGTTGACACGGGCGCAACAAATTATACCATACCAAAAATTAAAAGGGAACTAAAACTTTGGAAAAGCATTTAATTTTTTGCAATTTATTATACCATACCAAAAATTAAAAGGGAACTAAAACAGTAATTGATACACCTTGTGCTCCTGCTGGATTATACCATACCAAAAATTAAAAGGGAACTAAAACCCTGGTCTTATTGACCATCATTAAGGTGGTATTATACCATACCAAAAATTAAAAGGGAACTAAAACTGCGCCTGTCTGAATAGTCCTTTTGCTTTCATTATACCATACCAAAAATTAAAAGGGAACTAAAACTAAGCATTGGCGAATAAATAATTACATACGATTATACCATACCAAAAATTAAAAGGGAACTAAAACCGGAGGTGTTAAAACCGGTAAAAGTACTTTATTATACCATACCAAAAATTAAAAGGGAACTAAAACGTGGGAATGATACATTGTTATCACTACTTTATTATACCATACCAAAAATTAAAAGGGAACTAAAACTTTTTTCCTTGCCGGTGTAACGCAGTTGATATTATACCATACCAAAAATTAAAAGGGAACTAAAACCTGTCGTGAAGAGAGAAAAGTTTTCGTAATATTATACCATACCAAAAATTAAAAGGGAACTAAAACCCTGACGAGGTTGAAACGGTGTCTGTTTCGATTATACCATACCAAAAATTAAAAGGGAACTAAAACCGCGTACGTATGCGGTGGGTGCGCGTTACGATTATACCATACCAAAAATTAAAAGGGAACTAAAACTAGAGTAACAGCATTAGCACGCGTGAATCTATTATACCATACCAAAAATTAAAAGGGAACTAAAACATAACGGCAATGCAAACGCTTGTCGTCGTCATTATACCATACCAAAAATTAAAAGGGAACTAAAACAATGATTTGTATCGGAGCGGTACTCTCTCCATTATACCATACCAAAAATTAAAAGGGAACTAAAACCAGCGGTATTGACGACGGGTGTCATTAAATATTATACCATACCAAAAATTAAAAGGGAACTAAAACAAACGTCCGAATCAACTGTCACGGCAAACGATTATACCATACCAAAAATTAAAAGGGAACTAAAACGTAACTTTATAAATAGTTTTATTATGCCCTATTATACCATACCAAAAATTAAAAGGGAACTAAAACTTCTGAGTCTATTTATTTTATTCCTATTGATTATACCATACCAAAAATTAAAAGGGAACTAAAACCGGAATCGGAGTTTTCTCACGGAACTCGTAATTATACCATACCAAAAATTAAAAGGGAACTAAAACGTATATTTTAGCGCAGAAAATCCTGTAATAATTATACCATACCAAAAATTAAAAGGGAACTAAAACAATATGACACATATTACTTTTCCCGTCTGTATTATACCATACCAAAAATTAAAAGGGAACTAAAACAGCAAGTCGAATATATCTAACTGGCGCAAGGGCGACAACGTGCCGTCCGTAGAAGTGCTTACGAAAGTATGCAAGTATTTGGACGTATCGGCGGACTACTTTTTAGGCTTGTCCGATTTTGATTCAATGTTTATTTTCGCTTGACAAGCGATTTGAATTGCTTTATTATCTGTTTCAAGAAGTGTTTAGGGACTGCCCTTTGGGAGGTGTCCCGTTGCAGTGCTGGGATCACGTTTGTGGTTTATCTGGGCGCACTTCTTATTTTTTTTACTTTATTATACCATACCAAAAATTAAAATGGAACTAAAACACGTTTAAGTTTACTTTCGGATTTTTAGCCATTATACCACTCTTTACGCGGCATACGCGAAACCGATTTCCACCTTCGAGAAATTGCAGAACGTGAACCTCGCGCCATATGAGAACTACGTTTTGACAAACGACATAATCGAGGGCGACGCGCGAGCTCGCGGGCGAGATATGTACGCGGGCGGCGCGCAGGGCGCGCGTATTTTATTAAGTAAGCGGAAAACGAGAAATGCGGAAAAACGAGAGTGGCGAGTATGCGGGCAACAGGTCGGGCGAGTGTGCGGTCGCGCGTGAGAGCAAACGGAATGATTGGGCAGACAGGCATATGGAAGGTTGGCGGGGAAATGGTTGAAACGTGAATAAAAGTTCAGAAAAACCCTTATATTTCGTCGCCTTTGTATGGTTATTATTTTTTAATTTGAAAGAAGTTGAAAATAATGTTCAAAAGTGGCGATTTTCGTTTGACACATTTTGTCGTTTTGGTTATAATGGCACTATCTTACAGGTGGCGGAAAGCCAAAAAACACAAAATAAAGTGTTTCTGACCGACGCCAACCACATTATATTGGGGTACAGAGTGAAACTTTTGGAGGAACGCATCCTCAGGGACGGTAAAGTCTTCCCCGGAGAGGTGTTAAAAGTTGGAGGTTTTCTCAATCATCTTATAGATGATACTTTGATGGAGGAAATCGGCAAGGAAATCTACTCACTCTATAAGTGCGACCAAGTTACCAAAATTCTGACCTTAGAAGCATCGGGAATCGCAATTGCATGCTACGCAGCTATGTACTTGCACGTCCCGGTGCTTTTTGCTAAGAAAAGTAAAACCGCCAACATTTCAAAGGACGTCTATTCTGCGGAAGTCAAAAGTTATACCCACGGCAACGTAAACACGATAATGGTTGAAAAGGAATTTCTGAATTCTTCCGACCGCGTGCTTATCGTCGACGATTTTCTTGCTCACGGCGAGGCGTTGCGCGGGCTTATCGCATTGATCGGGCAGGCGGGTGCGACTCTTGTCGGGTGCGCGATTGCCATCGAAAAGGGCTTCCAGAAAGGCGGGGACGAGTTGAGAGAGCAGGGCGTCCGAGTCGAAAGCCTTGCGATTATCGAAAGTATGTCGGACGACGGCGTCACTTTCAGGAAAAACTAAGTTAAAAAATGCCATACGGCAAAATATATGGAGGGTTTCATAATGAAGAAAAAAATTCTTGCAATTTTCCTTGTTGTAGCGATGGTTGCAGCACTCGCAGTCGGTCTTACCGCATGTAAGAAAGACGACGGCGGAGAAGTCGATTATTCGAACATCAAAATCGGTATGCTTTGCTTGCATGACAAAAACAGCACGTACGACAAAAACTTCATCACGGCGATGGAAGAAGTTCAACGCGAACTCGGTCTTCGCGACGATCAGGTCATCATCAAAACCGGTATCCCTGAGGACGATACTTGCTATCAGGAAGCCATGAACCTTGTCGACGCAGGTTGCAACATCATTTTCGCAGACTCTTTCGGTCACGAAGCATATATGTTGAAAGCTGCAAAAAAAGCTCCCAAAGTTTTGTTTGCACACGCAACCGGAACGAGAGCTCACACCGAAAATCTTCCTAACTTTGTCAACGCATTCGCATCCATTTACGAAGGTCGTTTCCTTGCAGGCGTTGCCGCAGGTTTGAAACTCAATGAAATGATCGCAGCAGGCATATTCACCGCAGAAGAAGCCAAAATGGGTTACGTCGGCGCATACACCTATGCGGAAGTTATCTCCGGCTACACCTCCTTCTACCTTGGCGCAAAATCCGTCTGCCCGACCGTCACGATGGACGTTCAATTTACCGGCAGCTGGTATGATGAAACCGGCGAAAAGGAAGCAGCAAACTTGCTCATTGGTAAAGGTTGCAAACTTATCAGCCAACACGCTGACTCCATGGGCGCACCTAACGCTTGTGAAACAGCAAAAGTTCCCAACGTATCTTACAACGGAAGCACTTTCGAAGCTTGCCCCGAAACGTTCATCGTTTCTTCCAGAATCAACTGGGCACCTTACTACAAATACCTTGCTGAACAAATCGTAAACGCCAAAGGTGACGTTAATAAAGCAAACGTTGCTAAGGACTGGACAGGCACTATCGCAACCGGTTCCGTAGAACTTACCGCTTTCGGTACGGCAGCAACCGCTGACACTGCGGCAAAAGTTGCTGACATTAAGGCAAAACTTATGAACGGCACCCTTAACGTTTTCGACACCGCCAACTTCACCGTTAACGGCGCAACGCTTGAAACATATATGGCAAACGTAAACTTTGAAGACGACGGCACCGGCAAAGATAACAACAAAGCCGACACGCAAGTCATTGAAAACGGCGTTTTCTTTGAATCCAAACATCGTTCGGCACCTTACTTTGACGTTCGTATCGACGGCATCACGCTTCTTAACGAGAAGTACTAATTTACAACAACAGAATAGGATTTCGGCGGGACAATCGTCCCGCCTTAACCCTTTTTTTTCGGCGTAATAATCGCTATTTTTGGAGAGTTATATGGGACAAAACAACGCTATCGAACTCAGAAACGTTACTAAACGGTTCGGCGCGGTCGTTGCGAACAATGACGTCAGCATGGACGTCAGGCGCGGTGAAATTTTGTCGCTTCTTGGCGAAAACGGAAGCGGTAAAACCACCCTTATGAATATGATTGCGGGCATATACTTCCCCGACAGCGGTGAAATTTTCATCGACGGGAAGGAAGTCGTGATTCGTTCTCCGCAGGACGCTTATAAATACCACATCGGAATGATTCATCAGCATTTTAAGCTGATTGACATCTTTACGGCGGCGGACAACGTTATTCTTGGCGAAAAGATGCCCCCGTTCAGTATCCGTGAAAAATCGAAAGAATACAAAGATAAACTTGACGACTACGGCATTGTCGTTGACGCCGATGACGAGCGTTCGCCCGTCAAAGAAATCAGGCTTGGAGACAAACCTGCCGAAAAAATAAAATGCGCCTTAAAATGCGCGGCACTTCCTTTTGTAAAACTCGGCAAGAAAATCAAATTCAACCATTTGTCGAGAAATCGCGTTGGAATCGTACAAAAAATCGTCGATAAGTACGGTTTCGATATCAACGTCAAAAAGAAAATTTACGATATGTCCGTTTCCGAAAAACAAACCGTCGAAATTATTAAGACGTTGTATCGCGGCGCGGATATCCTTATTCTGGACGAGCCTACCGCCGTTCTGACGCCGCAGGAAACCAAAAAACTCTTTGACGTTTTAAGGAAAATGCGCGACGACGGAAAGTCCATTATCATCATTACGCACAAACTCAACGAAGTACTGGAAATCTCGGACAGAGTCGCCGTTTTAAGAAAAGGCGAATATATCGGCACCGTCGATACGAAAGACGCAACCGAAAGTTCGTTGACGGAAATGATGGTCGGCGAAAAGGTCGAACTTAATATCGACAGAACAATCCCCGTCAACGCAGAAGAAAGGCTCACGATTTCCGGGCTCACTTGCAAAAACCGCGAAGGAATACTTGCGCTTGACAACGTGTCGTTCACGGCGCGTTCGGGCGAAATTCTGGGTATCGCAGGTATCGCGGGCAGCGGTCAGCGCGAACTTCTGGAATCAATCGCGGGACTTCAACGTCTGGAAGGCGGAACGGTTACTTACTTCGATCCCAAAGACAACAATAAAGAAGTCGATTTGAGGCAGAAATCTCCCACGCAAATCAGGGAATTGGGCGTAAGGCTTTCGTTCGTCCCCGAGGACCGTCTGGGCATGGGACTTGTCGGGAATATGGACTTGACGGACAATATGATGCTTCGTTCTTACGGCAAAGGTCATTCGATGTTTCTGGACAGAAAAACCCCGCACGACCTTGCGGAAAATATCGTGGAAGAGTTGGAAGTTGTGACGCCTTCCGTAAAAACCCCCGTCAGAAAACTTTCGGGCGGAAACGTTCAGAAAGTTCTGGTCGGTCGCGAAATTGCGTCCGCGCCTACCGTCCTTATGGCGGCTTATCCCGTAAGGGGGCTGGACATCAACTCGTCCTACGTCATTTATAATTTGCTCAACAAACAAAAAGAAAACGGAGTTGCCGTTATTTTCGTCGGCGAAGATCTGGACGTACTGCTTGCGCTTTCGGACAGAATCATGGTTTTGTGCGGCGGCAAAGTCAGCGGCATTGTCGACGCGAGAAACTGTACGAAAGAGCAAGTCGGGCTTCTTATGACAAGTATGCCCGCAAAAGTCGAAATATTTGACGATGAAGTAAAGGAGGGACACAATGCGTAAAACAGTTCACGAACCCGTCGCGCACCTTGTAAAACGCGTGGATATGGACAGAAAAAAAGCGTGGCTTATCCGCCTTATCGCTTTTGCATTGTCAATCCTTGCCTGCGCGATTATCACTACGGCAATCACGAAAAAAGACATGGGTTTCTTCTTCAAAAACTTCTTCGGCGGCGCATTCAGCACCCCAAGACGCGTTTGGGGACTTTTCCATGAAACGGCACTGCTTTTGCTGGTCGCGCTTGCGGTCACTCCGTGTTTCAAAATGAGATTCTGGAACATCGGCGGCGAAGGGCAAATCCTTATGGGAGCGCTCGGTTGCGCTGTCGTCATAAACTTTATGGGCGGCAAATCAAGCGACGCGGGAACGATTGTTCTGTCGCTTGTCGTTGCGATGGTATTCGGCGCGTTATGGTCGATGATTCCTGCAATATTCAAAGCGAGATGGAATACCAACGAAACGCTTTTGACGCTTATGATGAACTATATTGCGGTATGTCTTACGGAATACTTTATTAAAAGCGTTGCGTCGACGGGCACCGGTACGCTGACGTTTACGAAGGGCGTTGTCGGCTCAATCGGAGATAACGAATTTATTCTTAAAATCATCATCGCGGCGGTTATTACGATTTTGATGTACATTTATCTTCGTTTCAGCAAACACGGCTATGAACTTACCGTTGTCGGCGAAAGCGAAAATACGGCGCGTTATATCGGAATCAACAGCAAAAAAGTTATCATTCGTACGTTGATTCTTTGCGGTATTATCGCAGGTATCACGGGATTCCTTCTCGTCAGCGCGACAAACCTTGACTTGAACAGCAAATATACCGTCAACGGCAGAGGCTTTACGGGCGTTCTTATTTCCTGGCTTGCAAAGTTCAACCCGTTTGCGATGGTGTTGACGTCGTTTTTGGTTGTGTTCGTACAAAAGGGCGCGGCAGAAGTTTCAACGTATGCGCGTCTCGGTGCGTCGTTCCCCTCGATGCTTGCGGGCGTGTTCTTCTTCTTTATCATCGCAAGCGAGTTCTTTATCAACTATAAGATAATGTTCAACAAAAAATATTTCAAAATTCCCGCATGCTTCAAAAAGAAAAAACAAGCGGAAGTTGTCGCAGAGGAGGATAAGTAATATGTTTGTTACGTTAATAACTCAGGCAATAAAATTCGGTATTGTTTTCCTTTTCGGCTCGACCGGCGAAATTATCATCGAAAAATCCGGACACCTTAATCTGGGAATCCCCGGCGTTATGTGCTTTGGCGCAATCGGCGGATGTCTTGGCGCAAACCTTGCAAAAAACGCAGGGTTTGCAGCCGGCGGAATCGTCTTTGTCGCAATTCTTATGGCAATGCTGTTCGGCGCAATGATGGGCGTCGTTTACGGATTGTTTACGATTACCCTTCGATGCAACCAGAACGTCACGGGACTTACCATTACAACGTTTGGTGCGGGCGTACTTGGGTTCTGGGGCTCGATGATGAGCAACGAGGGCACGACGTTTTACGAAGTAAGCAAAGTGTTCACCGCGCCGTTCTTTGGAAATGTCGAAAACAACTGGTTTTCACAAATGTTCTTGTCGCACGGCGTTTTGGTGTACGTCGGTATAATTATCACGGTGCTTGTCGCAATTTTTATGAACCGCACCAAAACGGGACTTAACTTAAAAGCGGTCGGCGAAAACCCCGCGGCGGCGGACGCGGCGGGTATCAACGTCATCAGATATAAATACCTTGCCTGCATAATCGGCTCGGCAATTTCCGGTATCGGCGGCGCGTTTTATCTTCTTGACTGCACGCGCGGATCGCTTGAATACGTTATCGAAGGGCTTGGTTGGCTTGCGGTCGCGCTTGTTATCTTCTCATTGTGGCGCCCGGGACTTTGCATTATAGGCTCGTTCATTTTCGGTCTTTTGTACATTATGCCCAACTATATTACGGGCGTAAGCCTTGCCGAAAAAGAACTTGTAAAAATCATTCCTTACGTTGCAACCGCTCTCGTCCTTATTATTATTTCGTTCTTTAATAAGCGCGAGACGCAGCCGCCTGCATCGCTGGGGCTTTCCTATTTCAGGGAAGAAAGATAATTCAAAAACGTTAAAAAGGTCGTCTTCGGACGGCCTTATTTATTGTCAAAACGCCACGATGTGATATAATAAAAATATGAATGCTTTGGCCATTGTACACGAAACAATAAGGAAATTCGTCGGCGCGGGCGACGTCGTTATCGACGCAACCGCAGGGCGCGGATACGATACGTCGTTTTTATGCTCGCTTGTCGGGGACAGCGGGAAAGTTATTTCTTTCGACGTGCAGAAAGACGCCGTGGACAGCACCGAAAACCTTCTGAAAAGCCGCGGACAAACGGCGGACGTCCACCTTGAATCGCACGAAAATATGACAAAGTACGCGGATAGAGACAGCGTATCGTGCATTGTTTTCAACCTCGGATATCTGCCATCGGGCGATCACAGCGTTTTCACGCACGCAGAGTCCACGATAAAAGCAATCGAGGGCGGACTCGGACTTTTGAAGAAGGGCGGCTTAATGTGCGTGAGCGTTTATTACGGCGGCGACTCGGGCTACGAGGAAAGAGACGCGCTGCTGCCGTATCTTAAAACGCTCGATTCGTCGAAATATCAGGTCTTGAAACTCGATTTTTATAATTGGACGAACGACCCGCCGTTCCCAGTGTTTATCATCAAAAACTGAACGATAAAGCCATAAGGACGATGTATTAAAGGAAAATCCACGATATCTTCAAGTTGAAAAAACCAAAACAAACAATACCGCCGCCGACAGCCTCCTATTATAAAAAACCATTGAGCTGATGACGGCAAGTGAAGAGGCTGAAATTGCTGGCAAGAGGAAGCCTCGAACGCAGCCGACGAACCCGCCTGCAAAGTTTTTGCAACGGTGTGCGGAACGCACACAAAAAACGGCACGCCGTAGCGGCGTGAAGTTTGGCGGGATAATTCAGACGGCAAGAGAAGGCGAAGAGAGCACGAAGTATTCTCAATCGCCGAGCGCAGACGACAGGCTCCACGCGCGATTTAAAAAGAAATCGCGCAAATGCGTTAAAAACGCATTAAAAAAACACACCCGAAAGGGTGTTACCCTTAGGGAAAACAGGCACAGGCGAATAGCTTGCGCCTGTTTTCTTGTCCCTTTACGGTAAATCTATCTCTCCGACGTGCGTAAGACATATCGTTACCGTTCTTTTGTAGCCGTCTTCCGTCTTTACCTTTTCCGAAACGATGACTTTATCAATCAGCAGTCTGACGATTTCGGGCGTAAGTTTCTTGATTCTGCCCGTCCTGACCACAAGAGAAACGAAATTGTTGATGTTATCGTTTATCTCGTCGTATCGGTCGATTTCGCTCTGACTGTTTTCAACCGTTTCTTTCAGTTGCCGTTGCTCCTGTTCGTATGCCTCGGACATCAAAACAAACCGTTCTTCCGTTATCTTGCCCATAACCTTATCTTCATAAAGGCTTTGAATGATCTTGTTCAGAGCCTTTATTCTGTTTTCGGCTTCGGATACTTGTCTTGCCTTTTTCGCAACTTCCTTTCTGGATAACAATCGGGAGTGTTGGATGGCAATATCGACAAAGTCTCCTTCATGATCGATAACGAAGTCGGATACTCTTTTTAAGTAACTTAAAACGATTTCTTCAATGACTTTCACGGTTATCTGATGTGAAGTGCAGGTAGATTTCTTCTGTTTGCGGTAGGACGAGCAGTTAAAATATTCCTTTTGCTTCGTAGTAGATGAGCGGCAGAGATACATTTTCTTTCCGCAGTCCGCACAGTAAACCATTCCCGAAAAAACGTTCATTTCGCCCATCGGCGTCGGTCTGCGTCTGCCTTCGCGTATTTTCTGTACGGCGTCGTACGTCTGTTTGTCGATGATCGCTTCCTGCGTATTCTCGAAGGTAACCCATTTTGCCGGATCGTTCCAGACCTTCTTCTTACACTTATAGGACTTCTTTGTCGTCCGGAAGTTTACGGTACAGCCCGTATAGTGCGGATTACTCAGAATTCGTTTTATCGTATCCGAGCACCATAATTCCGGCATGGGCGATTTCGCAGGGTGCTTTACGCCGAGTCTGTCATAATGGCAAATGGGCGTTTCCACTTTTCTTTCGTTGAGAATCCGAGCAATCTGCGTCGGACCGAAGCCCTGCATACAGAGTGTGAAAATCTCTTTTACCGTTTTTGCCGCTTCTTCGTCGATAATCCATTGCTCCTTGTCGTCGGGGCTTTTCAGATAACCGAAAGGCGGAACGGTACACAGGTGTTTTCCGGAATTGCCTTTGGAACGGAATACCGCGCGGATCTTCTTGCTCGTATCCTTTGCGTACCACTCGTTGATGATGTTACGGAATGGGGTAAAATCGTTGTCGACCTGACTGTCACTGTCCACGCCGTCATTGACCGCGATAAATCTGACGCCCGCCTCGGGAAAGGTTATCTCGGTATATACGCCCACTTTCAAATAATCCCTGCCGAGCCTCGACATATCCTTGACAATGATTGTCCCGACTTCGCCGGCATCGACTTTACGCATTAACCGCTGAAAATCGGGGCGGTTGAAGTTCGTGCCCGAATATCCGTCGTCCACAAACGTTTCAAGATTGCGGAAGCCGTGTTCTTTTGCATATTTGCTCAATATTTCTTTTTGATGTACGATGCTGTTGCTATCACCTTCCTGTTCGTCGTCACGGCTAAGCCTACAGTATAACGCCGTGATCTTGTCCTGATTATTATTATTTCGTGTTCTCATAGATTACTCCTTATAAGAACACTCTGCAAGTTCGTCGTGTTTCGCGGACAGCATATCTTCGACGTCCGATTCTATCATCTTTTTCGTCAGGTCGAAGATGCTGTTTTTCGCCGTTTCGCTGGGTCTTAAAACAACGGTATACACCGTGTTGCCGATTTTCTTATCATATACTGTTTCTTTCATCGTGTTTTTTGTAATCGAATCTCCTTTGGATTTTATTACGCAAACACGCAAAGAAGGGGAAGAACTACTTTTCCTGCGTTGCGCCGTTCACCTTCTGCTTTAACGCTTCGTATCCTTCCACGATTAACTTAACTTTCGTTATGTTGTTCACCCGAAGAAATTCGTTTATCTCATCACATAACGCTCTCGGCATCATCGTGCCGAAGCTCCCGTTTATTTCTTTTCTTCGTTCCTTGTGCTTTTCTTCATACTTCCTGCGGGTTATGCGCCTTGCAGTATCTTCTTTCCGTTCCATAGCGCCTGCTCCTTATACATAGACGATTTCATGTAAGATTTCTTCTTCGATACGGCTTTGCATTTCGTTTATCCGTCTGACGTCCTCGATATAATTTCCCGTCCGCTTATACTGTTCGTCTTTGGACAGTTTCTCGTACATGACCGAATAAAGCTTTTCCGCCTGTTTATCTATCCCGTGCAGATAGGCGGGGAGGTCGCCGGCTAATGCCCACATCTTCCCGACGTTATGCTCTTCCAGATAGATTTTCGCAAGCGTACCATACTTGCCGTAAACGTGTCTGACAGGTTTCACGATGCTTTGATACAACTTGATTTCTTCCACCGTCAGCCCTTCGCCGTTTTCCGTTTTTCTTAAAACTTCGTCTTTGTTCATAGCAAATCTCCTTAGAATATATTATCGTATATATACGACACTAATATTTTACGATATTTGCTTTCAGATGTCAAGCTCTTTTTGAGAACCGGAATGTAGATACTCTGATTTTTTTATGTTTCCTTTCTGTTTTTTATCTTTGTTTCGCCTCATGGAAAAGTCGGTTTCCGACTTGTTTCCAAGCCCGTTTTTGAAATAGATTGCAAAAACCTTATCCTGCTTGTAAAAAGTACCCGTTTTCCAATTAATTTTTCGGGCTTTTGCTTCCCGTTATGGCGATATAATCTCGTCGTAATGCGATAGTACCTTGTAAAGACTTTGTTTGTTTGCCCACTTGGAACTTGCTTTTAACTTGTCCGAAAGTACAGAGAAGTCTTTGTTTTTTACAAGTTCAACCGCATTGCCGTAAAGATTGTTCCTGATGTGCGGATTTGCCGTCAAAAACTGTTCCAGCGTCATTTCAGCGGTTTGCTTCTGTGATTTACCTCCGCGCGTTCCGATGGCGCTTCTCGTCTTGCTTATGTCGAGTTTCCTTTTGGCAAGGTTGAAGTAGAGCGTAACGTTATTGCTCAGATCCGTTGGCTCAACGCCGTCTACCATATAACCGTAGATTGCCTTTATGTATTGCCATATTTCTTCGTCCGTCATCAGCAGAATTGCCTTGTAGTAAGCGTACTGAAAGATGAAGTGCTTCATCTTCATGTTAAGCCTTTTGGGTCGCTTACTGTTTTTTTCGGCTTCCTTGCTTTCCGTCATCACGTCGATAATATTCTCCCAAAAGTATTCCGGCTTGTTTCCTTTCGGCGGTTTTACCGGCTCTTCTTCGAACATAAATCTACAGATCGCTTTCATAAACTGTCCGCGCGTCGCATCGTCGTCCAGCATTTCCATAACGTCTTTGTAAATCGCATAAAACGTAAATTGCGTCAATCTGAATACCTCCTTGTGTTGTTTTCTGTTTTACGTTTTGTTTTTCTGCCCGCTAAGGCGGGTACACTTGTTTATAAATCATAATCCTGTTATCTCCTTTTCCGTTCACTATATATGGACAACAGAGAGTAAAAACTTCGTACTTTTCTGAAAAGAAATATCCCTCTACTATAATTGGAGACTTCCGGCACGAAACTTAATGGTTTTCACGAAACTTTTTTCATTAAGACAAAGATTTTTTCACTTTATATGGACAATAGAGGAAAAAAACTTTTACGTTTCCATTACATATCCTCAATATTATTGGAAAGTTTCAATTGCTTTGCGGGGGTGTTTAGAAAAAATTTTTATTGTCCAGTGAGTTGTTTGATACGGCTTTATCAACAACAAATCCATATATGGTAATGAATAATCTACAAACGAAATCAGAAAAGAATCAACAAATCGGTTTATGTAGTATGTTAAAAGGAATCAATAGCATGGTGCGAAATGTAACTGCTCACGAACCTAAAATCAAATGGATTATAGAAGAGTCGGATGCGATAGATATTCTTATGGTAATATCATATCTACATAAGCAATTAGATAGTTGTCAAATAACTAAAATGGAACAATAAGGAGTAAGGCAATGGCACGATTAATCGCAGACAAGTATAAAGAATGGGAAGCGGAGTGCAACGAGAGATTCAATACGCTTAAAGCAAACGAAGAAGAACTCAACCGTATCTTTATTGAGATATACGGTTTGCAGGACGAGCTTACGCCCGAAGTGGAAGATAAAGACGTTACGGTACGAAAAGCAGACCTTACAAGGGAAATCAAGTCGCTCATTTCCTATGCCGTAGGTTGCATGTTCGGCAGATACAGCCTTGACGTAGAGGGGCTTGCCTATGCAGGCGGAGAGTGGGATAGCAGTAAGTATTCAACGTATATTCCCGATACCGACAATATTATTCCTATCTGCGACGACGAGTATTTCTCCGACGATATTGTCGGCAGGTTCGTCAAGTTTGTGGAAGTGGTTTACGGCAAAGATACGCTGGAAGAAAACCTGAAATTCATTGCCAATGCGCTCGGCGGCAAAGGGCTTCCGCGCGACGTTATCCGTGATTATTTCTTAAACGGATTTTATGCGGATCATCTGAAAGTTTATCAGAAACGCCCGATTTATTGGCTGTTCGACAGCGGAAAGAAAAACGGATTTAAGGCACTTATTTATATGCACCGTTATCAACCGGATACTCTTGCAAGGATGAGAACGGACTATGTTCACGAGCAACAGGCAAGATACCGCACGGCGATTGAGGGTTGCAATCAAAGTCTTTTGACGGCAAACAGCTCTGACAGGGTGAAACTTTCTAAAAAGTTGCAGGCATTAACGGCTCAGGCAGACGAAATAAGCAAATTTGAAGAAAAGGTGCATCACCTTGCCGATATGATGATTTCTATCGACCTTGACGACGGCGTAAAGCATAATTACGAGATATTTAAGGACGTATTGGCACCGATTAAGTAACACGGAGGAATGTATGGATACAGAGAAAGTATTGGCTGACCTTAACAGAAGGTTTGCGGCGCCATTACCTGAATTTTATAAACGTCGCATTATATTCTGGAAAGACGAGGACAGAGAATTTGAAGATAAACTCGATGAAATCGTCCTTGCAAATGCGAAGATGGTTGTGCTTACGGGGAACAACAACTTTGCTATAAAAAAACTGTTGACCGTGGATGATACTGTCAGCAATTTTCTCGTGTACGTTCCGTTTTCGTATTCCGATAACCTTGAAAACGATTGGTTATTGAATCTGGAACTGTATAGCGAAGAGTTCTATGCCGATCTCAATTCCATTTGGATGGATGAAATGGGGTTGCCCGTTTCTCCGATTCTCAGAAGTTCGGTCAGGGGTTATCATAAATTTTTCAACAATAAAGAACGCCGTGCAAAATTTTCTAACGTAAACAGGAATATTGCTACTGCCCCTCAGCTGCATTTAGCGGTTTTAACGGTTATCTGTGGAGAAAAAGAAGTTACGCCGAATGCGATCATTCGTGCTGTTCTTGCTGCCGGACTCGATACGGAAAGCAATCCGATTTACCGTGACATCGTTAATTTTAATGCGTCAAAACCGTTTTGGAGTTTAGTAGGGCAAACGACGGGGTATCAGAGCGACGAGCTGAACTTGTCCGATCTTGCCTCGCACATTTTGCTTACTGCACTTACGAGAACGATAAGAGAAGATAAGATTTCTGTCCTCGATTCGTTTATTTCTATTCCCCATCAGGTTTACTGTTACGACTTCGTTTCGGAATGGTTACATAATACCTCTAACGACGTTTTAAGAGATATTGCAAAGCAGATAGAGGACAAGCATCAGATGTATCGCCGTTTGAGCTTGCTCTCTGTCGAAGAACTTGCCGGAACGGAATTATTCCCGTGCGTGGACGATTGTATTCTTTATAAATTGATGGCGGAAATCAAAGACGATTTCATCCGTACCGATTCTATAAAGAAGATAGTGGAATTGCGCAGGACGACGGTTTGGTACGACTATAATCTCAACTATTACGAAGCAATTTATCAAGTTGCCGAAATGCAGGATTTCTATGTAAAGCACTCTACGGGATTTCACGTTGTTTCTGCAAAAGAAGTATGGGATTTATATACGTCTGAATACTACAAAATGGATTCTGCGTACAGGCAGTTTAATCTGCATTATACGAATTGCCTGAAAGAATCTAATCCTGTTCTTGACGATATGATAAAAGCCGTTGCGGACAAAGTTGAAGGATTGTATTCCGTGTGGTTCTTGGGCGAACTCGGAAACAATTGGTCTGATATTTGCGCTGACGAATTGAAAGAATACGGACGGATTAAAGGCGTACCAAGACAAGAAGATTTTTATGCAAGTAAAATCAGCAGAGCAGATAGCCGAGTCTTTGTGATAATCTCGGATGCAATGAGATACGCTGTCGGAGTAAGCCTTGCCGGGCAGTTAAGGACGGAAACGCAAAGTAAGGTTGAAATATCTTCTTGTCAAGCGGTATTCCCGACAATTACAAAGTTCGGTATGGCGGCTTTGTTACCGCATAAAACACTGTCGGTAGAAAGTAAAAACGGAGTGCTTTCTGTGCTTGCTGACGGAGAACCTACCGACAGCGGATACAGAGATAAAATATTAAAAGCGGCGCAGACAAATAGTGTGGCGCTTAAATACAGAGATATTATCGAACTAAAACGTGCAGAAAGGCAAGCACTTGTAAAAGGAATGGACGTCGTTTATATTTATCACGATAAGATAGACGAAACGGCACATACTTCTGAAAAACTTGTATTCTCTGCTTGCGATGAAGCCATATCGGAAATAAAGAATATGGTTAGAATAATCTGCAATGAGTTCGGCGGCATAAGAGTATTGATTACGTCGGATCACGGATTTCTTTATACGGCGAAGCCGTTGCAGGAGAATGATAAAGTTGACCGTTCTGATTTCGGTGGGAAAGAAGTGGAGTATGCTCGCAGGTACGCAATCATGCAGAAAGGTGCGTCGCCTGAATACTTAATGCCCATAAAGTTTTTGGACGGAACGCAATACGACGGTTTTGCACCAAGAGAGAATATCAGAATTAAAATGAACGGCGGCGGAATGAATTTCGTTCACGGCGGTATCAGTTTACAGGAGCTTGTTGTGCCGATCATTGACTACCGCTATTTAAGAAATGCGAGCGCGGAATATCAGAAAAACCGCGATAAGTTCGACACGAAACCTGTTGAAATAGGATTATTGTCTGCGAACAGAAAAATCTGCAATATGATTTTCTCTCTTAACTTCTATCAGAAAGAAATAGTTTGCGACATCAGAGTTCCAGAAACTTATTTGTTGTATTTTATAGATGAAAACGGGACGCAAGTAAGTGATACGGCGAAAATTATAGCAAACAAAACAAGTAACAACGAGCAGGAAAGAACGTTCAGGTGTACGTTTAATTTGAAACCGATAAATTATAATAGCAGGGCGAAGTATTACCTTGTCATTAAAGATGAAGCTGGATTACAGAATCCGCAAAAGGAAGAATTCCAGATTGATATTGCTTTCTCTGTGGGCGAATTTGATTTCTTTGGCGGCAATGATTAACGGAGGTAATTATAATGGAAGAAGCGATGAGCAATAGAGAAACAATAAGGAAAAAACTTCGTGATACGTTTGACGGAAAAATTGTTCGCAAAGATCTTACGAAACAGATAAAAGAGGGCGCGAACGTTCCCGTTTACGTTTTGGAATTTTTGCTTGGTCAATATTGCAGTTCTGATGACACTGCCATTATCGAAGAGGGAGTACAGAAGGTAAAACGCATTTTAGCGGATAACTTCGTACGCCCTGACGAAGCGCAAAAAATATTGTCGGTTCTTCGTAAAAACGGAAGCCATACCGTTATCGATATGGTTACGGTTGAACTCAGCATAAGAGATGACCGCTTCTATGCGTCGTTCTCAAATTTAGGTTTACACGGAATCCCCATTGCAGATGAATATCCCGAAAAGCACGACAGATTGCTTTGCGGCGGTATATGGTGTATCGTACAGCTTGAATATGAGTATATAGAAGAAGAGAAAAACGATTGCCCGATTCATATAAGAAAACTTTCGCCTATTCAGATGCCTCACGTTGATATTGACGAGTTGAAACGCGGTAGAAGTAATTTTACGAAGGACGAATGGATAGATGTATTGTTACGTTCTATTGGAATGGAGCCGGATACGCTTTCATATAGAGAAAAATGGTTGTTGATTACAAGGATGTTGCCTCTTGTAGAAAACAATTTTAACTTATGCGAACTCGGTCCGAGAAGTACGGGTAAATCTCATTTATATAAAGAAATTTCTCCCAACAGTATCCTTGTTTCGGGAGGGCAGACAACTGTTGCAAACCTCTTTTACAATATGGGCAGAAAAACTGTCGGATTGGTTGGACTTTGGGACTGCGTAGCGTTCGATGAGGTTGCAGGTATAAAATTTAAAGATAAAGACGGCATACAGATAATGAAAGACTATATGGCATCAGGTTCTTTTGTCCGTGGAAAAGAGGAAAAGGCGGCATCTGCATCTATGGTGTTTGTAGGCAATATTAATCAGAGCGTTGATGTGTTGTTGAAAACGTCAAGCTTGTTTGATCCGTTCCCGCCAGAAATGGGAACAGATACGGCATTTTTAGACCGTATACATTGTTATCTGCCCGGTTGGGAAGTGCCAAAATTCCGTCCCGAACATTTTACGAACGATTACGGTTTCATCACCGATTATCTTTCGGAATTTATCAGAGAATTGCGCAAAGAACAGTATGGCGATGCTTTTGATAGATATTTCCGCCTTGGCAAGAATCTTAATCAACGTGATACCATTGCTGTTCGTAAAATGATAGACGGTTACTTAAAACTGATCTATCCAAACGGTGATTTTACCAAAGAAGATTTGGAAGAAATCGTGAAAATCTCGCTTGAGATGCGCCGAAGAGTAAAAGAGCAATTAAAGAAACTTGGCGGTATGGAATTCTATGACGTAAACTTCTCGTACATAGATAATGAAACGTTTGAAGAAAAATATGTTACAGTTCCTGAACAGGGTGGCGGAAAACTGATTCCTGACGGAATGTGTAATCCCGGACAAGTATATACGGTGTCTCGTGGAAAATCGGGGATGATAGGACTGTTCAGACTCGAAGGGCAAATGCTACCCGGTAGTGGTAAATTTGAGAGAACGGGACTTGGTTCAGACAGAGAAGCCAAAGAAGCGACGAACACCGCATTCAATTTCTTAAAAGCAAACAGTAATCGTATAAGCGGTACAATCAGCACAACGACAAAAGATTATATTGTGAATTATCAGGACTTGCAAGGAATCGGCATAACTGGGAGACTTGCATTGCCGACTTTAATATCATTATGTTCGATAGCTCTTGGTCGTTCAACACTTGCAAATCTTGCTGTAATAGGAGATATTTCTATCAGCGGAACACTTATAAAAGTAGATGAGCTTGCGAATGTTTTGCAAGTATGCCTAGATTCGGGAGCTAAAAAGGTGCTGTTGCCAAGCACATCATTTGTGGATTTTACAACCGTACCCGCAGACCTTATGAGCGCATTTCAGTTAATACCTTATTCATCTGCGGAGGATGCGGTATTTAAGGCGTTAGGGGTTGAATAATATCAAGTACGTACAATGAATTTCTGACGGTAACTAATACCGTTTTCGATAATAAACCTACTCAGAATTGTCTATATTGATTTTTCATAATCAATACAGAGCTTAAATAAATTTTCTTTAGCAAAAATAAACTCAACACACAAAGAGAGCTCGAAAAAATTCGAGCTCTCTTTGCGATACTCACTTGCAGGTGTTCCCATTAAAATTATTTTTGTTTTCTTATAATCCCTAATAGGAACACCCAAAACGGTGTGTTTTTTAGTGGAGCTGCTGACCAGACTTGAACTGGTGACCTCATCCTTACCAAGGATGTGCTCTACCTCCTGAGCCACAGCAGCGTTTTTATCAATGCTCAATTATTATATTGAATAAGGCGAAATATGTCAAACGAAATGAGCAATAAAACAAAAAGTCGAAAAAATAATTTATTGCGGCGTTTATAATAAAATTTTTAATGAAAGCCGTACGATGGAAACATTTTGTCATGAATGATAAAACTGTCGCATAACGTGAATGAAAACCGCAAAAAATTTTTTTGAATCGCAAAATTTTATGGTTGTAAACGACCTAATCTGTTTTACATAAATCAACATATTATATATAATATAGAAAGTAACTTATTATAATGGAGAGAATCGGGCAAATTTTGTCCAACCGAAATTGAAATGAATTGGCTTAACATATTTTATGCGTTTTTGTCCCTGCTTGGCGGTATCGGCGTATTCCTTTACGGAATGAAGTTGATGGGCGACAGCCTTGAAATGGTTGCCGGTAACGAAATCAAGCGAATGTTTGCCAAAATATCGAATAAGAAACTTATCGGAGTGGGCATAGGAACGGTGACGACGGCGGTCGTACAAAGTTCCGCGGCGATAATAGTTATGTCGATGGGCTTTGTCAACAGCGGACTTATGTCGCTGACTCAGGCGATAACGATAAGTTACGGCGCGAATATCGGTACTTGCGTGACGGCTCTTATCGTTGCAGTTGGTGTAGGCGGCTTTGCGGACGTCCAGCTCACGGTCATTTTTGCGGCTCTTGCGGGTGTCGGTGCGTTGATGATAATGTTCACGAAAAAGGACAAAGTCAAGAAAATCGGCGGCATTATCACGGGGCTGGGTATGATATTCGTCGGGCTTTCGGTCATGACAAGCTCCATGTCGATTTTCTCGCAATCGGACAAAATCAGTGCATTCCTTGCAAAGATTTCAAACCCCGCATTGCTTTTATTGTTCGGTATTTTGTTTACGGCGCTTATACAGTCGTCGTCGGCGGTCAGCGGTATCGTCATCACGATGGTTGCATCCGTTCCGGCGCTCCTCCAATTCGATCAGGCATTATATATCATTCTCGGCAGCAACATAGGCACTTGCATAACGTCGCTTATCGCTGCAATCGGCACAAATACGAACGCAAAGCGCGCGGCTGTTATCAACGTATTTTACAAAACGGTCGGCGTTATCATTTTCGGTATACTCAGCATCTGGGTGCCATTCGGAAAAATGTTTTCGGTATTCAAAGCGCCTGCGTTGCAAGTTGCAATGTTCCACCTTTTCTTCAACGTGGTGGCAACCGTGATATTCTTCCCGTTTACGAATCTTATGGTGAAAGCGAGCGAGAAAATTATGCCCGAAAAGAAAAAACCCGTGGATGAAAACGAGCCGCACCTGTATTTTCTGGAAGAACGCTTGTTGAGAACGCCCCCGGTTGCGGTCGCGCAGCTTAAAAACGAAATCGAAAATATGGCGGAAATCGCGAAATCAAACTTCGACAAATGTATGGACGCGGTTATGGTCGGCAAAGTGTCCGACGTCATCGACGAAATCGCCAAAAACGAAAAATGTCTGAACTTCCTTAACCGTGAAATCACGAAATATCTTGTGAAATTGTCGCAGGTCGACCTTTCAGAAGACGACAAACTCTTAATCAGTACGTCGTATCACACCGTAAGCGATATCGAGCGTATCGGCGACTACGCCGAAAATATCTCGGAATACGCCGAAAAGATGGAGGCGGATAAACTCACGTTCTCGCCGAAGGCAATTTCCGAAATTCAGACGCTTAAAGCGACGATTACAAACCTTTACGACGAGGTAATGAAGACGTATAAGGAAGTCACTCTTGATTATATCGACAAGGTGAACGAGTACGAGGAAAGCGTCGACAGACAAAAAGAAGAAATGGGCGAACACCATATCGAGCGTATGAACAAGGGCGAATGTACGCCCGAAGTCGGCGCGATTTATCTGAGTCTTTCGTCCAATGCAGAGCGTGTCGCCGACCATATGACCAACATCGCGTACGCGGTGAGAAGCTACGCCAAAAAGAAAAAGAAGGACTAATCGAAAAGTAAATTTTGAAAAAAGCAAATAAAAAACTGCAACGCCCGTTGCAGTTTTTGTTTATCATTTTATCCGTAAAGTTTTCCGATTGCCCATACGACAAGACGTTTCGGCAAGATTTTTGAAAGCCCCACAAGCAGTTTATACGACGCGCCGCCCACGACGTACACGGGCGGATTTTTCGATTTTGCGATTTTCAGGGCGATTTTCGCGATGACCGACGGCGACATTCCGTTTTGTTCGTCGCGCTCCATCTTTTCAACCGATTTGTCGATTCTTTCGCCGTAATAAACGCTGTTGCTTTTGTTCTTTTCGCGGCGGGCGGTGAATTCCGTCTTGACGTCGCCGGGAAGGATTGTCGAAACTTTTATGTTGAACGGTTTAAGTTCGATACGAAGCGCCTCGGAAAGCGACGACACCGCCGATTTCGTGCAGGAATAAAACGACTGAAAAGGCAGCGACAAAGGCGCGCCCGCGCTGGACATATTGATTATCGTGCCGCCGTCGTTTTCGCGCATAACGGGGATAACCGCCTGCGTCGCGAACAGCGTGCCGAAGTAATTGACGTCAAAAATCTTTCGCACCGCGCTTTCGTCGGTATCTTCGACCGCGCCCGAAATGCCGAATCCCGCGTTGTTGACAAGGACGTCGATACGCCCCGCGCGTTTTACGACTTCGCCGATCGAGTCAAACACGTTTTCACGGTCGGACACGTCGGTTTTTATGCTTTCGATGCCTTCTGCCGGCGTTCTGGACAAATTGAATACGCGGTATCCGTTTTCCGAGAATTTTTTTGCAATGGCATTCCCGATTCCTTGGGATGCGCCTGTAATAACTGCAACTTTCATAATCCACCTCTGAACGATTATACAATAATGTTTGAATATTTGCAAATCGTTTTCAAAACCCTTGACAGTATTTTCATTTGATTGTAAGATTTAGATATCACATTTAATTGCTAGGGGTGGCGCGTCGCGCCTGAGATTACACCCTCTGAACTTGATTGAGTTAGAACTCACGAAAGGAAGCCAGTCCACTCGTTCTCAAAGTAATCGCTTTGGGATTTTTTATTCTAACGAGAAAAGTTCCTCCCGGCAAAGGAGCGAATATGAAATTCACATCAATTCTGAAAGAGCCGTTCAACACTCTCGACACCGTGTCGAAACTCAGTGTTACGGCTTTTTACTTTGCAATCGTGCTTGTCGCGCTTGTTGTAATCGCCGCAATCTTTTTGAAGAAAGCGAAGCCCGAAAAACTTCAACCGTTTATGAAGAGCGTGAAGTATTTCGTTTTCGGCGTAGCGACGACTTTCGTAGTTACGATGCTTACCTTAAAAATCAGCGACGACGTTCAGGGCGGAAGCTTTGTAAAAGAAGTTTTCTGGCCGATAATGAGCATCGTTATCGTGGCGTTCGCGCTGGTCGCGGCGGGCTACGTAATAAACACGGTAAAACCCGAGTTTATGCGTAAGTTTAAGTTTATCGCGCTGTTTTTGATTTTAATCCCCGTGATTGTGAGTATTGCGTTTTTGGCGGTGCACTTCAAAAAGGTCGGCGGAGATTACGAAGGCGTGTCGCAGGCAGGGCTTTATATCAGCGCAATCGTGCTTGTTCTTATCCTTGTCGTCGCCGCAACCGTTTTCTCGAAACGCAACGGTCCGTTCACCACGCGTGAGATGGCTTATGCCGCAATTTCCGTCGCGCTTTCTTTCGCGCTTTCTTACGTAAAGTTTTTCGCGTTGCCGCAGGGTGGCTCGGTAACCCTTGCGTCGATGCTTCCGCTTATGCTGTTTTCGTATATGTTCGGCATAAGAAAAGGTATTATCGTTGGTGCGATTTACGGCGTGTTGCAGGCAATACAGGATCCGTGGATTATCCACCCCGCGCAGTTCTTCCTGGATTACCCGATCGCTTTTGCAATGACGGGACTTGCGGGAATTTTCAAGGAACTCAACGTCATCAAAAAACCCGCTGCCGCATTTACGGTCGGCGCAATTCTTGCGGGTACGCTGAGATATTTCTCGCACGTGTTCTCGGGCATTTTCGCATTCGCGTCTTACGCTCCCTCGGGATATTCTGCGGCAGCGTGGGGATTTTTGTACAACACGTTCACGTTCGCAGACGTCGCAATCGTTATCGTCGTTGCGCTGTTGCTGTTCAGCAGTAAGAGTTTCGTGCGCCTTGTAAACGAAAAATCGACGGAAGAATCCGCCGACGAAATCGAAAGTGGCGACGCGTCCGACGAAAACGCGGACGGCAAAGCCGCTTAATAATATTTAATCATAAGCAAAATTCCGCTTTCGACGGTGAACGAGATTTCGTTTGCCGTCGCAATGCCGGAAAGCCCGCAGTTGAGACACGTCCGACGAAAACGCGGACGGCAAAGCCGCTTAATAATATTTAATCATAAGTAAAATTCCGCTTTCGACGGTGAACGAGATTTCGTTTGCCGTCGCAACGTTGGAAAGCCCGCGGTTTGTGCCTGCGGAAAGAAGAAGGTTTTCAAGCGGATAATAAAGCCCGCGGCTGTTTGTGACCAGTGCGTCCCCGAAAAACGGAAACAGCGAAATTTTCTGGCCTTCAAAAGCCGTGTCGGAAACCTTTCCTTCAAGAAGTTTAATATCGAATCCGACGCCCGAAATACGGGCGTCGATTTTTATGTCCTTTGCATATTTCAGTAGGCCGATATTGCCGAGAATCTGACCTATGTCGCCGCCTGTTGCGCCGTAAATGGTAACGGCGTCGTAACCCGCGCTTTTTGCGTAGTCAAGGGCAAGTTGCCCGTCGGTCTCGTCCTTTTCCTTCGGGAAGACGACGTAGTTCAAACCGTCCTTGCGGTTTTCAAGACTGTCCAGGTCGCCCACGACCGCAACGGGGGTAACGCGAATACGGCTTAATCCGTTATCGGCGCAAATAACGTCGGACTCTGTAATTTCCCCGATTTCGTCGGGAGTGTTCAGTATTATCGCTGCTGTTTTCATAAATATAAGGATATATCCAAAAAAGGCGGTTGTCAAGCGCAAAATTTTCAACAAAAGTCAAAATGACAGTCAATATGACAGCAAAGGATTTTTTTTCGTAAAGTCAATAAATTGACTTTTCGTCGCTTATCCCGTACAATGGATATATTACGAAAAATATGAGGGTTTATGGAAAATTTTGATTTGACTGTACTCGGCGGCGGTCCTGCCGGATACAACGCCGCGGCATACGCCGCGTCAAAAGGATTGTCCGTCGTAGTGTTTGAGAAAAACGAACTCGGCGGAGTTTGCCTGAACGAAGGCTGCGTTCCCAGTAAAACATTATTGAACAGCGCGAAAGTACTGAATTATTTTAAGCACGGCGAAAATTACGGCGTGAAGTTTTCGGGCGACGGCGAAGTATCGCAAGAAGCCGTCGTCGACAGAAAAAACAAAGTCGTGAAACGTCTTGTAACGGGTGTGCGCGCGAAATTGAAGGGCGCGGGAGTTACCGTCGTAAAGGCGGAGGCGAAGATACTTTGCCGCGACGAGAACGGCGTCGTCGTACAATCCGAAAACGTCGAATACAACTCAAAGTTTTTGCTTATCGCAACGGGAAGCAGCGCGTTTATCCCGAAAATCCCGGGCGTCGACAAAGCGATTGAAAGCGGGCTTGCGATAACCAACCGCGAGGCGCTGAACCTTGTCGAAATCCCGAAAACCCTGCTTATTATTGGCGGCGGCGTAATCGGACTTGAAATGGCGGATTATTATTCGTCGGTCGGGAGCGACGTCGTCGTTGTCGAAATGCTCGGGAAGATCGCGGGCGCAACCGACGAAAAAGTAAGCGCGGTTTTGCAAAAAGCGCTTGAAAAGAAAGGCATAAAATTCCGTCTTTCTTCAAAGGTCAAAGAGATTACCGAAAATGGCGCGGTCGTCGAGACCGAAAACGGCGAAGAAGAAATACTTGCCAACAAAATTTTGTTGTCGGTCGGTCGTCGCGCAAACGTAACGGGATTCGGGCTTGAAAACATCGGCGTTGAAACCGAGCGCGGCGCAATCGTTACCGACAGCCGTCTTAAAACCAACGTCGAAAACGTCTATGCCGCGGGCGACGTCAACGGAAAGTCGATGCTTGCACACACGGCGTACAGAGAAGGCGAAGTCGCCGTAAACAATATGCTTAACGTTCCCGACGAAATGAATTACGACTCCATACCGTCGGTTATATACACGACTCCCGAAGTAGCTTCGGCGGGATACACGCTTTCGGCGGCGATCGAAAAGGGAATAAACGCCGACGAGGTGCAGCTGTCCTTAATGTATTCGGGCAGATATATCGCGGAAAACACCGATTACACCGGTATTCTGAAACTTGTTTACGACAAAGATAACAACGTGCTTATCGGCGCGAGCGTCGTCGGAAATTATGCGTCCGAGTATATCGTCGCGGTGTCGAATCTTATTGATATGAAGGTGGATATCGACCGCGCGAAAAAACTCGTTTTCCCGCATCCAACCGTTTGCGAAGTAGTGCGCGAAGGTTTGTTTGAAATTAAATAATACCGCAAGATAACTTGTTTATATGGCAAAAACGTACGATAAAGTAAGATATATTGAAACAAGCGGGTTTAATCCGCATTACAATCTCGCTGTCGAGAGCGCGCTTATGGACGCGGCGAAAGACGGCGAACTTATCGTATATCTTTGGCGCAACGACAACACGGTCGTCATCGGAAGACACCAGAACGCATACCTTGACGTGAATATTAAAAAACTCCACGACGCAGGCGGTTTCCTTGCACGGCGTCCGACGGGCGGCGGCGCGGTTTTCCACGACAAAGGCAATCTCAATTTCTCGTTCATAACAAGTCTTTCGGATTACGACGTGAACGAGAACAACGATATTATTATCCGCGCGGTGAAAAAACTCGGGCTTTTTGCGGAAGTCAACGGACGAAACGACATCGTCATCGACGGGCGAAAGTTTTCGGGCAACGCATATCTTAAAACGCAGACGGCGGCGTTGCATCACGGCACGATTTTAATATCCGCCGACACGTCGAAAATGAGCGACTTTCTGAACGTGAAACCCGACAAGCTGGAAGGCAAGGGCGTTGCGAGCGTGAAGTCGCGTGTTGTAAATCTTCACGACCTTGACGAAAGTATCGACGTCGAAGCCGTAAAGCGGGCGATAAAAGACGTTTTAACCGAGAAATACGGGCGGATTTTGGAGAATTCCGCCGTGGACGAGGGGAAAACCGACGAATTTTACAAAAAATATTCCGACGATTTATGGCTGTACGGAAAGGACGTGAAACTTCAAAGTCATAAGTACAAAAGGTTTTTCTGGGGATACGCCGACGTGAGTTTCACGTTGTCGGGCGGCGTAATCAAGGACATAAAAGTGTTTTCGGACAGCATTTTCCCCGACGATATCGACGCGGCCATTCGCGCACTCAAAGGGCTGAACGTCCTGAAAGAAAACACGGGATTAAATCAGGTTGCAAGCGACGTGCTGTCGCTTATTAACGAATAAAAAGGGATAACGGACAAAACTGTCCGAAAAAAGGAGAATTGTCATGAAAGTATCGAAAGAGATACGGAAAAATGCCGTCGATTACAGCATGAACGCAATCACGGACATCTGCACCAACATCGGCCCGCGCGAATCGGGCATGCCGAAAGAACGGGAAGCCCAGGAATGGATCAAAAACCAGATCGACACCAACGGCTGGGCGGACGAAAGCGCAATCGAAGATTTCAAAGTGTCGCGACACGCGCTTGTCGGGTTCACGAAAATCATCGGCGTATTTTTGATTATCGGCGCGCTTTTGCAGCTGCTGACGCTTGTCGGCAATCCCGCGCTGACGCTTGCGGTAAGGATAATTTCGCTGGTACTTGCGGTTTTGTCCATTGTCATCGTCGTGCTGGAATTCTTGTTCTACGTGCCGTTCATCGACAAATTTTTGCCGGAAACGACGTCGTGCAACGTATATGCAAAGTATAAACCGACGGGCGACGTAAAACGCCGTATCATCATCAACGGCCACACCGACAGCGCGTACGAATGGACGCTTATGAAGATAAGACAGGAAGTCATGGTCGGCGTACTTGCAGTCGATTTGTTGTGCGCGCTCGCGTCGATCGTCATTTTTTCAATCAATATCGCAAAAGGCGTCACCCCGCTTTGGAGTGTGATTTTCGCCGTATGCACCGTCGTTGCGTACATCGGACTTTTCTTCGTTTGCAACTTTAAGGTGCTGTCCCCCGGCGCAAACGACAACCTTACGGGCGTATTCGTCGCAGTGTCCGCGCTCAAATGCCTGAAAGAAAGCGGAATCAGATATGAAAACACCGAAGTCTGCGCATTGCTTACGGGCAGTGAAGAAGCGGGGCTTCGCGGCGCAACCGCATTCACGAAACGCCATAAAGGCGAAAACAAGGACGTCGAAACGTACATTATCGCTTTCGACACGATGCGCGACTATGACTATATGACGATTTATCATCGCGACATGACGGGCATGGTGAAAAACAGCCCCGAAGTTGTTGCGCTTCTGGACGAAGCGTGCAATGATCCCGACGTAAATCACCCGTTGCCTCACGGCGTAGTGCCTTTCGGCGCGTCCGACGCGGCGGCGTTTTCAAGGGGCGGATTCAAGGCGGCGGCGGTTGCCGGACAAAATCCGAAATACGCGCCGTATTATCACAATCGTCGCGACACGCCCGACCAGATGATACCCGAAACGTTTGCGCTGGGGCTTGATATCGCGCTTGCCGCAATCGAGGCTTTCGACCGCGATCAAAAGTAAATTCCGCCGTTAAAAGATAATTTGGGGAAGTCCGCAAAGGGTTTCCCCTTTTACAAGACTTACCGTAAAAACGTAGGGCAGGTTGTATAAAAAGAATGAGAAATATTATCGAAATTAAAAACCTTGACAAATCGTTTCAGGACGTGCACGCCGTCGACGACTTGTCGCTTGTCGTGAAGGAAGGGGAGTTGTTTGCGTTTCTCGGCGTGAACGGCGCGGGAAAATCAACGACGATATCCATAATGTGCGGCACCCTTTCAAAAGACGGCGGCGAGGTGATAATCGATGGTATGAACGTCGATAACGATATGAAAAGCATCACGAAAGAAATCGGCGTCGTATATCAGACGTCCGCGCTTGACGCGAAACTTTCGGTCAAAGACAACCTTACGTCCCGCGCGAGTTTATACGGTATCACGGGGAAAGCGGCAAAAGAAAGAATCGCCGCGCTTTCCGAAATGCTGGACTTCAAAGAGCTGTTGCCGAGAACGTTTGAAAAACTTTCGGGCGGACAGAAAAGAAGAGTCGACGTGGCGCGCGCACTTATTCACAATCCGAAAATCTTAATTCTGGACGAACCGACGACGGGGCTCGATCCCGAAGCGCGCAAACTCCTTTGGAACGTCGTAACAAACCTTCGTAAAAGTCGGAATATGACGGTGTTTCTCACGACGCATTATATGGAAGAGGCGGCGGACGCCGACTACGTCGTGATACTCGACAAAGGGAAAATCGCGGCGGAAGGAACGCCGCTTTCGCTCAAAAACGAATACACCGGCGACTTCGTTACGATTTATAACGCCGAAGAAGAAAAAGTCAAGGCTTTGGGGCTTCCGTACGAAAAAATCAGGGACGCGTTCAGAGTGTCTGTGAAAGACACGGCAGAAGCACGGGATTTAATTATTAAAAACCCCGCGCTGTTCACCGATTTTGAAATAACAAAGGGCAAAATGGACGACGTGTTTTTGTCCGTCACGGGCAAAATGCCCGAAGGAGGCGCATTATGAAGACTTTTCTTGCGTTGACGAAACGAAATATAAAGGTGTTTTTTAAGGACAAGGGAATGTTTTTCACGTCGCTTATCACGCCCGTGATACTTCTTGTCTTGTACGTCACGTTTCTGGCAAAAGTTTACAGGAACACGTTTGTTGCGGCGTTGCCGGACGGCGTTTCCGTCCCCGAAAAACTGATAAGCGGAATGGTTGCGGGGGAACTCGTATCGTCGCTTCTTGCGGTGTGTTGCGTGACCGTTGCGTTTTGCAGTAATACGCTTATGGTAAACGACCGCATCACCGGGGCGAGAAAAGACTTGCTTGTGTCGCCCGCAAAGCGTTCAATAATCGCGGCGTCGTATTTTTCGGGAACCTTTTTCACGACGCTTATCGTAACGTACGCGGCGACTGCCGCCGGGCTTATTTACGTTGCGGCAAGCGGCTGGTATATGAGTTTTTCGGACGTCGTTTTGATTATCGTCGACGTGTTCCTGCTGACGGCTTTCGGCACGGCGTTGTCAAGCGTCGTCAACGCGCTTTTAAGGACGCAGGGGCAGGCTGCGGGCATCGGTACGATAGTATCGGCGGGCTACGGTTTTATTTGCGGCGCGTATATGCCGATATCGAGTTTCGGGAAAGGTCTGCAAAACTTTATTATGCTGCTTCCCGGCACATACGGCACTTCACTTTTAAGAAATCATTCGTTAAACGGCGTTTACGGCGAAATGGCAAAGCAAGGCTTCCCGAAAGAAGTAATAGAAGGGGTTAAGGACGGCGTTGATTGCAACTTATATTTCTTTGGCGACAAAGTAAGCGTCGGCGCAATGTACGGCGTACTTATCGGCGCGGTCGTCGTGTTGTCGGCAGTGTACGTATTGATATGTTTTTTCGACGGGAAAAACAAAAATCCTTTTGAAAAAGGAATAAGAAAAGGCTTGTCGAAAAAGGGCAAATAGGTATTAAACAAATACTACTATTATTACTATAAAAATAATCACTATAAAAAGTTGCAACCGATATTTATAAAAAAAGTGTAACTTCCTACGGAATTTTAGTTAAAAATTATTGACAATTTTTTTTCTTTGTTGTATATATGTAGCATAATACATTTTACGACGGAGTTTTCATGGATAAAAGACAATACGCCGGCTTTCTTATCAAACAAATCAGTGAGAAAACCGACAAAAAAATAATCAGGACGTTCAAGAAGTACGGCGTGACCTGTTCGCAACACAGACTGTTGGTGTTTTTGGACAAGTCGGGCGGGAAATCGACGCAAAAAGACGTCGAAACGTATCTGGAAGTTTCGCACCCGACAGTCGTCGGGCTTCTTTCCGGACTTGAAAGCAGGGGACTTGTTTCCTGCGTGTTCGACAGCGACGACAAGCGTATGAAAAGCGTATATCTTACCGACGAGGGCAGCGCGCTTCTGAAATCGTCGCGCAGGGACGCTATCGACGTCGGGAAAGAATTCTGGAAAGATATTTCGGACGAAGAAATCGAAACGCTTATCGCGATCCTTGAAAAACTGAAAGGAAATCTCAACAACGATTAAAATTTTTAGGAGCATAGATGGACACAATAAAAGTATTGAAAAAGAGTATAAGGGATTATAAACTTCCCTCGATTCTCACGCCGATTTTCATCATCGGCGAGGTCGTGCTGGAAACGCTTATTCCCACGGTAATGGCGGTGCTTATCGACGAAATCAGCAAGTCGATATCCATGGACCCCATTATCAAATACGGACTGATACTGCTTGCGATGGCGCTTGCGTCGCTTGTTTGCGGTTTTATCGCGGGCAAGTTTGCGGCGACGGCGTCGTGCGGATACGCAAGGAATCTGCGCCACGATATGTATTATAAGATTCAGGACTTCTCGTTTGCGGAAATCGACAGGTTTTCGACGTCGAGCCTTGTCACAAGGCTTACGACCGACGTTACGAACGTTCAGAACGCATATCAGATGATTATCCGCATCGCGATAAGAACGCCGCTGATGCTGTTTTTCGCATTCGTTTTCAGCTTCCGTATAAATTGGAGAATCGCTCTTGTTTTCCTTGCGGCGATGCCCGTGCTTATGCTTGCTCTTGCGCTTATGATGAAGTTCGTAATGCCGTTTTTCAGAAAGATTTTCAGAAAATACGACGATATGAACGAGTCGGTGCAGGAAAACGTGCAGGCGATCCGCGTCGTGAAATCTTTCGTCAGGGAAGACTATGAAAAAGGAAAGTTTGAAAAGGTATCGTCCGAGGTCAGAAACGACTTCACAAAGGCGGAGCGTATCATGGCGCTTGCCTGGCCTATAATGATGCTGTGCATTTTTACGGTCATGGCTGTAATTATGTTTTTGGGTTCCAAGACGATAATCACGTCGCACGGAGAGAAACTCACGGTCGGCAATTTGTCTGCGCTTATCAACTATGCGATAATGGCGTTGATGTCGATGATGATGCTTTCGATGGTGATCGTCATGCTGACGATGTCGATTGAAAGCGCAAACCGTATCAAAGAGGTTCTTATGACGGAATCGTCGCTTAAAAGCCCCGAAAATGGCATTACAACTGTTGAAAACGGCGATATAACCTTTGAAAACGTTTCGTTCAAATACAGCGAAAAGGCTGAAAAATACGCGCTTGAAAACATAAATCTTTCAATCAAATCAGGCGAAACGGTGGGTATTCTCGGCGGCACGGGTTCCAGCAAAAGCAGCCTTGTGCAACTTATCCCGCGCTTGTACGACGTGAGCGAAGGCAGGCTTCTTGTCGGCGACAAAGACGTCAGGGATTACGACCTGGTCGCGCTTCGCGATTCGGTATCCATGGTGCTGCAAAAGAACGTGTTGTTTTCCGGCACGATAAAAGAAAACATCCGCTGGGGCAACGACGCAGCGTCGGACGAAGAAATCAAACGCGTATGTCGTCTTGCCTGCGCCGACGAATTTATCGAGTCGTTCCCCGACGGCTACGACACGCATATCGAGCAGGGCGGCACGAACGTTTCGGGCGGACAGAAACAAAGACTTTGTATCGCGCGCGCACTCATCAAAAAACCGAAAATCCTTATTCTTGACGACAGTACGTCGGCAGTCGATACAAAGACCGACGCACTTATCAGGAAAGCGTTCAGGGAAGAAATCCCCGACACGACCAAAATCATCATCGCTCAGCGCGTGGCATCCGTTGAGGACGCAGACAAAATCATCGTGATGGAAGGCGGACGTATCGCCGCAATCGGCACGCACGAGGAACTTATGCAAACGAGCGAAGAATACAGGAGCGTTTACGAGTCGCAAACCCGCCACTCCGACAACGAAGAAGGAGGCGACGCACAATGAAAAAGGCTTCCGCAATGAAAAATCAACGCAATATGCAATCCGCCAAAAAGGGTACGTTTGCCCGTCTTTTGAAATACCTTTTCAAATATTACGGCTGGCAGATTATCATAATGTGCATCACCCTTCTGATGGTGTCGGCAGGGATGCTTGTCGGCAACGTCTATATGCAGAAACTCATCGATGACGTCATCACGCCGGCGCTTTCGCAGAATATGCCGTGGAGCGAGGCTTCCGTCCTGCTTGTCAGAATGGGCGCGACGATGGTTTTGTTTTTCGTATTGGGCGTTATCGGTTCTGTCGTAAACAACCAGCTTAACGCAATCATTACGCAGGGAACGTTGTATCATTTCAGAAAAGATATGTTCAACAATATGGAATCCCTGCCCATTAAATATTTCGATACGCACAAGCACGGTACGATAATGAGTACCTATACCAACGATACCGACGCCGTGCGCCAACTTATCGGCAACAGTCTGCCCGTATTGTTCCAGTCGGCGTTCACGCTGGTCGCGGTGTTCATCGTAATGCTGACGTACAGCGTATATCTGACGCTTATAGTCGTTGCGGTGATACTGCTTATGCTTTTCGTCGTCGTGAAAATCGGCGGAGCAAGCGGCAAATATATGGTCGCGCAACAGGTCGCCGTCGCCGACGAAGAAGGCTATATCGAAGAAATGATAAACGGTCAGAAAGTCGTGAAAGTGTTCAACCACGAAGACGCCGCAAAACAAGGCTTTGACAAACTCAACGATAAACTCAACGACGACAGCAGGAAGGCGCATACTTACGGCAATATCCTTATGCCGATTCTCGGCAACATGGGCAATCTCCTGTACGTATTGCTGGCGTTCATCGGCGGACTTCTGGTCATTTCGGAAATCAATACCGGGTTCAAAAACGTCGGTATTACCGGGTTCAATCCGCTGACGGTCGGCGTTCTCGTTTCCTTCTTGTCGCTTTCGCGCCAACTTTCCAACAATATCGGCAACATCGCGGGACAAATCTCGATGGTTACCATGGGGCTTGCGGGCGCGTCGCGCGTGTTCGATATGATTGACGAACAACAAGAAACCGACAACGGCTACGTTATGCTTGTCAACGCCACGAAGGACGAAAACGGCAATATCGCCGAAAGCGAAAAACGCACGGGGCTCTGGGCGTGGAAACATTACCACAAAGAAACCGATACAACCACTTACGTGGAACTCAAAGGGGATATCGAACTTGACGACGTCGATTTCGGTTACGTCCCCGACAAACTCGTGTTGCACGGCGTATCCCTTCGCGCAAAACCCGGTCAGAAATTCGCTTTCGTCGGCGCAACGGGCGCGGGCAAAACGACAATCACCAACCTTATCAACAGGTTTTACGACATTCAGGACGGCAAAGTCCGCTACGACGGGATAAATATCAATAAAATCAACAAAAAGGATCTGAGAAGGTCTTTGGGTATGGTTTTGCAGGACACCAACCTGTTCACGGGAAGCGTTATGGATAATATCCGCTACGGCCGCCTTGACGCCACCGACGAAGAATGTATCGCCGCAGCAAAACTTGCAAACGCCGACGACTTCATCACACGACTTCCCGAAGGGTATAATACCGTAATCACGGGAAACGGCGCAAATCTGTCGCAGGGACAACGCCAGCTTTTAAGTATCGCGCGCGCCGCCGTCGCAGATCCGCCCGTCATGATTCTGGACGAAGCGACGTCGTCAATCGATACCCGCACCGAAGCGATCGTTCAGGCAGGTATGGATAACCTTATGAAAGGCAGGACGGTTTTCGTTATCGCGCACAGGCTTTCGACAATCAGAAACGCCGACAACGTCATCGTCCTCGATCACGGCAGAATTATCGAGCGAGGAACCCACGACGAACTTATCGCAATGCACGGCACGTATTATCAGCTTTACACCGGCGCAACCGAACTCGAATAACGATTATAAAAACTACAAAAAGAAAGCCACGGAAGGCCCCCTGCTGGTAAGACAGTAAAATTCAAATTTCTTGGAACAGGCATGATTTCGGTCATGCCTGTTCCGCTTTTAGCAGCTCATCCACGGGAATGTAGCCCACAAGGTCGTACTCGATATGTACCTTCTGTCTGCGCTTGCCGCTGGACTTGTCCGGTGCATCTACATAGACCGCCTTGACAAGCTCTCTGAGGGCATAGGGGGTCAGCTCCGTGAGGGTGCTGTTCCTCTTTACCCGCTGAACAAACTGCTCTATATTCTCTGCCTGTTGTTCCTGTTCATGGATTTGCTGTTGCAGATTCTTGACCTCGGCTTTGAGGTCTTTCTGTTCCTCGGTGTAGTTCTTGCTCATCATGGCGAAGCGTTCATCGTCCAGCCGACCGGCAACATTGTCCTCATAAATGCGGATGAAAAGGCGGTCAAGCTCGCCGATTCGCTTCTCAGCCTGTGCCAGCCGCCTCTGATGCAGCCGCAGCGATTCCTCGCTCTGTATACGGAGCTTTTGCTCCATCTCGGAACGGAAATACGCCTCATAGCGAGTGACTACCGATATGACCTCCTGAATGTGCTTCCAGACGATCTGTTCCAGCACAACGGCACGGATATAATGTCCGCTGCACTTGTCCTTATTGACACGATGGGTGGAGCAGATGAAGAAGTCCTGCCGCTTTTCAAAATAGCTGGTGGTGGAGTAGTAGAGCTTCTGCTTGCAGTCGTTGCAGAACACCAAGCCGGAGAACATATTGCTCTTGCCCGTTGCCGTTCTGCGGTGCCGCTGCTGCCTGATCTCCTGCACCTTATCAAAGACTTCCAGAGAGATGATTGCCGGGTGGGTGTTATAGAAAACCTTGCGATTCTCCATCGGATTCTCCCGCTGCTTCTTGTCCCAGATGGAGTTGGTGTAGGTCTTGAAATTGACCGTGCAGCCCGTGTACTCCATGTATTCAAGGATGTAAGCAACGGTGCTTTCGTGCCAGCGATACTCGTTCTCCGGGGTCTGATGCGGTGTTTTTCTGCCCTCCCGCTGTTTGTAGGCGGTGGGATTCTGAATGTGCCCCTTTTCCAGCAGAGCGGCGATCTGACTCGGTCCTTTTCCCTCCATGCAGAGTGCAAAGATCCGCTTCACGACCTGTGCCGCTTCCTCGTCAATCACCCATTTCTTAGGATCGTCAGAGTCACGCTTATAGCCGTAGGGAACGTTGGTGGTCAAGCGCTCTCCACGCTCCCCCTTTGCCTTGTTGACGGCACGGATTTTGCGGCTGGTATCCTTGGAATACCACTCATTGAACCAGTTCTTAATGCCTGCCATGTCGCTGTCGGTGCTGTTGGGGTCAATGGTGTCGAAGTGGTCGTTGATGGCAATATACCGCACGCCGTACTGAGGAAACGTGTAGTTGATATAAAGCCCTGTCAGCGAGGAATTACGACCGAGTCTTGAAAGATCTTTCGTAATCACCACTTCCACATGACCGGCTTCAATTTCCGCAAGCATCTTCTGAAAGCCGGGGCGGTTGGAAAAATCCACGCCGCTGTACCCGTCATCAATAAAGAACGTCGGGTTCGGAAAGTGCTGAGATTTTGCATACTCCATTAACATGATCTGCTGATGCTGGATGGAGTTCGACGGGTCATCTTTGCCGTCCTTTTCTTTGGTGTCCTCCACGGACAGTCTGCAATAAAGCGCTGTGATTTTGTCGGTTGCCCTTAACATATTGTTGTCCTCCTTTGGTGGGGCAACTGCCTGAACAGGATTGGATTTTTGGTTTATATCAAGAGAAACGTCGTTACTCATCGGCGTCCTCCGTGATACTACTTTTATCATCGGCAACGTTCTGCTCCATAATGCGTCTGAGCTTCTTGTCGAGCGTTTCCATTCCCTCGTAGCTGCCGGTTACGGTGTATTCCGTGCCGCCGTGTTCCTCCACAATTTTGATGTCGGGCAGCCAAAAGGCGGACGGATTTTTCACCACGATGCTGCCCTTTTCATCGAAAGAAAACTCCCTCTTGGGGGCATCGTCGGGGCGCGGCTTGACCTTGGCATACGGGTCAGGATTGGAGAAATAAAACGAGCGGATTTCACCGTCCTCCTCGCCGTTATCAAAATCATCGTCGGCAAAAATCTCGTCCAGTTCTTCGTCAGTCAGTTCGATGATCTCATCATCCTTCTCTTTCGGATTCACTTCGTCAAGCCTCCTTCACTTCAGTTCATTTTATGTAAAAATTCAGTTGGAGTAGCAAAACGGACGAACGCCGTCAATGGTCAAGATGAACGGCTGCGCCGCCATTGACAGCGCCCGTCCGTTTCGCTTTTTGGCAGACAAGGCGGCGGTTGCCGCCGATTTCCATTTGGGAAATGGCGCTTGCTAACATGAGAAACGAAGAATAGCAAGCACAGCAAGTGTAGCTACACTTGCGAAAACCGGCGTGGTACGACCGGGATTTCCTTGCAGAATAGCAAGCAAATCCGGTGAGTACCCACACCGGAGCTTGCCATTCTGGCAAGCAATGCACGGCGGTACCCACTCGTGCAAAAACTTGTTGGGCAGCATCCCAAACCCTTTAACAATTTCGGAGAAATTGGCTGCGCACTGGTAGTGCTGAACACTTATTACTTCCCTTTCATAAGCGCATACAAAAAACCAACAATACTGTTTTTCCGTGGTCTATATCTGCGAGGATATTTATAGTAGATCTTTTTAACCTTGCCTCCGTAACCATTGCTAACCCATCGTTCTTTTTTACTGATATATTTTCTTTTTCTCATGGAAGACCTCATACATTATACAGCTCTAAGTCATCAAGCGTGACTTTCTATGTAACGAATAACTTTATTGACATACTCGCTGCATTCTGGTGTACCAGCATACCAAATATTTGCTTGTCCAAAGCCAATTCCGTCTTGCCTTGCTCGTGGAACAACAAATGTTCTTTGATCTTCCGGCAGTAAAAATCCATCTTTTCTATCTGCTTGGATGTTGAAAAATCTACCATTGTAAAATGGTCTGCGCCTAAATACAGTTGCATTTTTATACCAACCGACAATTACAGTTTGACCGTTTTCAGGCTTGGCACAGAAGACAACCAAAACATCATCAAGATATGTCTTTCCCTTTGCGAAAGGATCAATTCTTTCAATATGTAAAGAGTTGTATGTGTTAGTTGCGATACCTTCTTCGTAGCCAATACGATACTTAGTTTCCACAAATCCCCTGTATTGTCCATCGGCACATTCTTCAAAATTATGCTTTTCATAAGCATCGTGCATTTTTGCAACATAGGCTCCGCCGTTTTTCGGAGCAACCCTGTCAAGACGCGTGTTGTAGTACGGCAAGTACGAAATATTGCAAAACAAAATGCGTATCACAATTTAGCCCTCCTTCTGTATTCTTTCCCGTACATATTCCTCAGTTAATTCGATATACCCCCAACCATTTCTGACTATGCCAGCCCATTCAAGAATGGCAACCAAAGCAAATGTTGGGTCAAAACAACTTTCCCCTGTAGTTTTTCCAAAATAGTTCTTCATAATTGCTCCGGCAACTGTTGTTTCTTCACAGCCTGGATCGCCAAGTCTTCTCCGTCCATATCCCTTTTTTGCCTTGCCGCCCTGTGATTCCAACAATTCAGTAATAACATCAAAGACTGAGTATTCATAATCTAAAATTTCATCGCAGGAGAACTTTTCCTCATCCACGATGCGAAGAACATACTCTTTCCCCTTGTATGTGCGGACAGTGGCTAAGCCGTTACAACTTATCAGTTTTGCTTTAACAATATCGGATGCTTTGCTACTTTGAGGATCTATTTTCCATGTGCTTGTATCAATATCTTCAACAGAATAAGGCTGTACATTATCCACCAGATTCATTGCAACAAGCAAATCATTTAGTTTCTTTTTCGCGGCAGGGTATGATATCCCTTGCTCCGTTTGTAGTGATTTAAGATTTCCTTGATTCTTCAAAAAAGATAATAGAAAAGAGATTTGCTCATCTGAAAGCTTATCAAAGACACTAACTTCAAAATCTTTCTTGATTTCCAAGCCGCAACTGCCACATTGTAATGTGGAAATATGAAGCTCTCCACCGCAAGACGGGCAAGAGGAAATAAAATTATACATACGGACACCTCCACTTAAAATTATAATCAACTATCGCAAAATTGTCAATAGTTAGTATTGAATTATATTATTCTAATTTAAGGAAGAGAGATTGCCTTGTAACTGTTCTTAAGTTTTTCAGACCAAAATCATTTGTTGCGTATTTGGTAAAGTTATCCACCCCCGGAGCGAAACAATTTCGCCAAATCGTTTTTCTCGAATCTGTGAAATAAATATACCGAAAAGTAAGTATTGTAACGCTTCTAAATTCTTTCGCGCCGATGGGGTAAGGCGGATATACCCGCATTTGTACTAAGCTATACAGAGCAGAAAACAAGCGTTTTTCGACCCTTAAACGCATAAAAACAGGCGGCATCCAACCGAAGTTGAATGTCGCCTGTTTTGTTGTCCAATCCTGTCTGACAGATGCCGATTTCGTACTTTTCTCAAATTACTGTCTTATCGGCACACGGCAAATCCCGTGGCTTTTTTGTTATTCGGTTGAGTTTTATTTGTTGGCGTTTACAAAGTCCATCACGGCGGATTCGTACTCTTTCGGGGCGTTTGCATACGACGCGCCGTGTCCCGCGCCGTCCACAAGGAACAGGCGTTTGTCCGAGGAACAGGCGTTGTAAAGTTCGTGCGCCATTCGCACAGGGATAAAACGGTCTTCCTTACCGTGAATAAACAGTATCGGATATTTTGCGTGTTGCACCGCTTTGAGAGGCGTAAAGTCGTCGACGGTATTGCCGAATTCTTTTGCAAAAAGTTTATAAACGCGTTCCAGCGTGGCTTTCGGCGTGAAACCCAGGGTGAGTTTCGAACTGTGTGCAAATTCCGCGCGGATCGAGGTGTAGGCGCAATCAGACACGACGCATTTCACGTTTTTCAGTGTCATTTCGGACATAAGACAAACGGTTGCGCCGCCCAAAGAAATACCGTGCAAAATAATGCTGCCGTCGGGGAAACGCTCGTTGAGTTTGTCAACCCACAGGGCGGTGTCGAGCCTTTCGTAAAGTCCGAAAGTGATGTTGTTGCCGACGCTCGTTTTGCCGCCGCGGTTGTTTGTCAGAAGAACGTTTATGCCGTGTCTTAAATAAAACTGCATTATTGCCGACATATCGCCCAGGGGACTGCTGTTGTAGCCGTGCACGAGAATGGCGGTATCGCGCGCGTTTTCGCCCGCGGTATAAAACCAGCCTTCAAGCGTAAGAGAGTCGAAAGTGTTAACGGGGATAATTTCCTTGTCCCACGTTTTGACAAGCCTGCTTGCAGCTGAGCTGGTGTCGTACAAATGCTTGAAATTGGGCCCCATTACCTTTTCCGCAAACGGCGTTTTTGGCGTAAACAAACGTTTACTTGGTCTGAAAAGGGCGTTAAACGCGATTTTTGCGATGCACATAGTTATCCTACCTTATTTTTTGAGTATGACTTTGCCGGCGGTTTTCGAGATATATTCGCCTTTTGACACAACCTTTTCGCCACCGACGAAGACGTAATTTATGCCTTTGGGGGTGAAGTCGGGGACTTTCGGGTTTACTTCCACGTTGTCGAAATCGAAAACGGTAACGTCGGCGAAATAACCTTCTTTCAAAAACCCGCGGTCTTTGATTTTGAAGCGTTCCGCAGTCGCGCCCGTCATCTTTCTTACGACGTTTTCAACGGGGATATCGTTATTCTTCGCGCGCACCAAAAAGTACGGGAAGCACTGATACGTCGCGCCGTTTTGCGTGCCGGCTTCTTCAACCCACGCGTCCGTCATAAAGATGGACAGGTCGTCTTTCATCAGCCTGTCGATGATAGCGTCGTTGTAGTATTTGTCGATGTAAAGTCTGCCTTGCGCGTTCGACAAATCAACGAGTTTTAAGTAGCAGTCAAAGTCGGATATTCCTTCCGATTCAGCAATTTCCGCAATCGTGCGGTTTTCGTATTCCTTATGGTCGTCCGAAATGTACGCGACCGTGAAGTCGCTGAAATCCAGCCCCAGAAGTTTTTTGGACATTTCCACGAGTGCGCGCAGTTTGAAACGGTTGAAAGGTTTCTTTCGGTCTTCCTTGCTCATTGCGAGATACCAGGCGGGCATAACGATTGTGATGACCGACGCGCCGTAAGTGAAAGCGTAGTTGTCGTAGGCGATTTTATATCCTTTTTCGTTGTAGTCGTGCAGTTTTTTGAGCATAGGTTCAACGCTCGGCCACGACGAACGGCCGACGAAAATAAGATGGCTGTATTCCGTCCTGACTTTCGACTTTTCCATAATGTCGATGATTTCGTCCAGTGCGATTTCGATATGAGGTTTCGAGATAAGGGGATAACCCATCGCGACTTTCGACTCCGCGCGCGGGTGAATGGTCAGGATACCGTCGTACTTTTGCAGTTCCTTTGCAAACGCGACGAGTTCGTCCGTTTTGCTGTACATGCCGGGTTCGTACATAAAGCCGAAACTTCCGCCGAACGCGCCGTTTTCCATTGCCTCGTCGACGAGTTTCATTTCTTCGTCGATTTGTTCTTTCGTGAGCGGTTTCGCGTCAAAGCCCGAAATGCTTATGCGCGTCGTGCCGTGTCCGATAAGGGGGACGATATTGACGTAAAGTTTGCCTTCGGCATTTTTAATAAAGTCTTTGAAACTGCCGGGGTTTTTGGCGTGGAATAAACCGCCGCCGACTTTGTCCTTATATTTTGTGTTTTTGTCGACGCCGAACGGCGAAAATCCGCAGTTGCCCGTGATCTGGGTGGTGATTCCCTGACGGATAAACGGCTCGTAAAACCTTTCCGCGTCGTCGTAGTCGTAAAAGAAATCGTTGTGGCTGTGCGCGTCGATGAAGCCCGGGGCAACAGTCAATCCCGTGCAGTCGATAACTTCGGCGTCCGCGGCGTCGATGTCTTTTGCGATTTTCGTGATTTTGTCGTTTTCGATAAGAACGTCCGACACGTACGGCTTGCCGCCGCTGCCGTCAACGATAGTACCGTTTTTGAGTAAAGTCTTCATAATTGCCTCCGAATCTTAATTACTTATATTATATCATACGGTTATAGTAAAAATCCACAACTTTTTATGCGGTTTTACGATTGCATATCGCGTAAAAATTTGATAATATTTTATTGAGGTAAATATGATAACTACGGTTTTTATCGACATCGACAACACCCTTCTGGACTTCGACGTGTGCGCGACGTACGCCATGTCGAAAGGGCTTGAAAAATACGGGAAACACTACGAAAACGGATTGTTTGAATGCTTCAAAAAAATCAACGACAATCTTTGGCGAAGAATCGAGGACGGTACGCTCACGAAAGACGGCTTGAAAAAAATCAGGTGGAATCTGGTTTTCGACGCGTTCGGGATAAAGGGCATCGACGGGCCCGAGTTTGAAGAAATCTTTCACGACTTCCTTGCGGTGTCGGCAGAACCCGTGTCGGGCGCGCACGAACTTTTAACGTATCTTTGCGGGAAGTATAAACTTTTTGCAACGAGCAACGGCCCGTTCAAACAACAGGATTTCCGCCTTGAAAAAGCCGATATGAAAAAGTATTTTTCGGGATTGTTTATTTCCGAGGCGGTCGGGGCGATGAAACCGTCGAAAGAATACTTCGATTATTGCATTGAAAACGCGAATGCGAAAAAGGACGAAATCGTGCTTATCGGCGATTCGCTTACCGCCGATATTGCGGGCGGACGGAACGCGGGTATAAAGACCGTATGGTTCAATCACGACCGCACGGATATTCCCGAAAACAAAATCTGGGATTATTACGTTGAAAGTCTTGACGAGATAAAAAACATACTTTAAGCGGTGATTTTCGTTCAATAAAACCTAATATTTGCAAAAATAAAGCCGTGGCAGACGCCACGGCGTTTTAATATGTTTTTGACTATTTGATTTTTGTCATCACGTCTTTCAGCGCGCGGTAGCGGTGCGACACCGCGTTTTTTTCTTCCGCCGTCGCAAGTCCGAAAGACTTTTTCAGATCGTCCGAATAAAATATGCAGTCATAGCCGAATCCGCCGCTTCCTTCTTCTCGCCGCAAGATTCTGCCATAGGTTTTGCCGACGCCGAAAACGTAAGTGTCGTCGGGGTAATAGCAGGCGATGACCGAGATAAAATACGCGCTTCGGTCGGTAATATTTTCAAGGTTTTTCAAAAGTAAATCGCGGTTTTTCTTATCGTCGCCGTGAATGCCTGCATACCTTGCGCTGTGCACGCCGGGCGCACCGTTAAGGGCGTTTACCGACAGTCCGCTGTCGTCGGCGTATACGGGCGCGGATATTCCTTTTTCGCGAAGGAACAGGCTTATCGTTTTTGCCTTGATAAGCGCGTTGTCGAAAAAGGTTTCGCCGTTTTCGTCGATTTCCGAATCGAAGCCGACGTCATGAAGCGACAGCACCTGAACGTCTTCCCCGAGCATCTCCGAAAATTCGCGGATTTTGTTCATATTGTTGGACGCAATTATTACCTTTTCCATAATTTCCGCCGTGTATTATTGCAACAATGCGTTTGCAAGAGCCTGAATTTCAGCGACGTTTTTGTCGCTTACCGCCGAATAAATTTTGACGTCGGCGTCAAGAAGCGTAAGGTTTTTTTGCTGTTCCAGCATGCCGCGCATAATACGCGAAGCCTGCGGCGCCCATGAGCCGTTTTCGATAAATCCGATGGTGCGGTTCTGGAAGTTTCTTTCGACAAGGTGTTCGATAAACGTTTTCATAAACGGGAAAATATCGCCGTTGTACGTCGTTGTCGCAAGCACGAGCTTTCCGTATCTGAATGCGTCCTCGACCGCTTCCGCCATATCGCATCTTGCAAGGTCGAAAACGGGCACTTTCACACCCTTGTTTTCAAGTTCTGCTTTGAGCATATTCACCGCTTTTTCGGTGTGACCGTAAACCGACGTATACGCGATGACAACGCCGTCGCTTTCCACGCCGTACGACGACCAAATATCGTAAAGATTGAGATAATACGGAATGTTTTCAAAAAGCCACGGACCGTGCAGCGGACAAATGATTTTGATATCGAGCGCCGCCGCTTTTTTCAGAACCGATTGCACCTGCGCGCCGTATTTTCCGACAATGCCGAAATAATATCTTCTTGCCTCGCACGCCCAGTCCTCGTCGGTGTCGAGCGCGCCGAACTTTCCGAAAGCGTCTGCCGAGAACAAAACTTTGTCAAAGTCGTCGTAAGTCATGATGACTTCGGGCCAATGTACCATGGGAGCGGCGATAAACGACAGGTTGTGTTTTCCGAGCGGCAAAACGTCGCCTTCTTTCACCACGACTTGTTTGTCCTGAAAATCCGTGCCGAAATAGTTTTTCATCATCTGGAACGCGCGAAGGGACGACACGATTTTCGCGTCCTTGTATTTTTCCGAAAACGCCAGAATATTTGACGAATGGTCAGGCTCCATGTGTTGCACGACAAGGTAATCGGGCGTGCGACCGTTCAAAGCGACCGCGATATTTTCAAGCCACTCGGCGCCGAAGGATCTATCGACGGAATCCATCACCGCGACTTTTTCGTCGATAATGACGTAAGAGTTGTACGCCATGCCGTTTTCCACGACGTATTGCCCCTCAAACAAATCAAGGTTTCTATCGTTCACGCCGACGTATTTTATATCGTTTGAAATTTTCATAATAGGATCTCCTGATGCTTTTCACCATTATACAATAAAAACCGCATTTCTGTAAAACGAAAAAAAGGGCGGAAAACGTTATTATTTTTATATGGTAAAAAAGCAAAATATATATACTGTCAAAAAGACAGTCTGAACGACACTAATAAACAAATGTGAAATTTTATTCATATTCTGTTGACAAGCGGTAAATTTTGGTTTACAATAAGGGCAGAAAAAAGAAAGCAGGCTTAATATGAAAAAAATATCTTTGCACGTTGACGGTATGAAATGCGGTATGTGCGAGTCGCACGTGAACGATGCCGTAAGAAAAGCGGCTGACGTGAAAAAAGTACGATCGTCGCACGTATCGGGTTTGACCGAAATAATCTGCGACGACAACACCGACGTCGACAAAATCGTATCCGCAATCAAAAACGACGGCTACGACGTGAAAGAAGTGAATGTATCGGACTTTGAAAAGCACGGCTTGTTTTTGAAATTTTAATTTGCTCTCCTTCCGATTTGTTTTATATAAAAAATACGCGCCCGAAGCGGCGCGTGTTTTTTTGTTCCGCGCTAAATACGCAAAAAAAAAGGCTGACGGGTTGTCAGCCTTTTGGTTTTGACGCGGTTATTCGTTGTCGTCCTGTTTGTTTTCCTGTTTTTCGGCGATTCTTTCGCTCACCTTTTCAAATAGCGATTGTTTATCTATGTCATCCTCGTTTTCTTCAACGGGGTTTACGATGACTTTGACGTCCAGAATTTTGCGCTGCGTGAGCCTGTTCACGATGATCGTCAGGTTTTTGTAATTGAAGGTTTGCGCCTTTTTGGGGATTTCGCCGATTTCCGCGATAATCCAGCCACTGACGGTCTGGGAGTCGAAGTCTGCCGCCTCATCCTTATCGAGCCCGAAAGTTTCAAAGAATTTATCGAGTTCCGCACGACCGTCGACGATATAAGTCGTGTCGTCGATTTTCGTGAAGTAGTTCACGACCTCGTCGTGTTCGTCCCAGATTTCGCCGACAAGTTCTTCCAGAATATCTTCAAGGGTAACAATGCCCAGCGTTCCGCCGTATTCGTCAACGACGACAGCCATATGCACTTTTTGGCGCTGCATGCTTTTTAAAAGCGTCGAAATTTTCATATGTTCCGTCGCGATGGTAACGGGGGTGATGTAGTTCTTTATCGATTTTTCGCCTTTTTCAAGGGCGGTGAAGAAGTCGATATTATGGATCATACCCACGATGCTGTCGATTGTGTTTTTGTACACGGGCATACGCGAGAAATTATGTTCCAAAAACAGCGCCTTGATTTTTTCCATCGGCATGTCGATGGGCACCGCAATAACGTTCACGCGCGGCACGAAAATATCCTCGACTTCCGCGTCGTCAAACTCAATCGCGCTGGAAATAAGTTCGCGCTCCTGCATGTCAAGAGAGCCGTCTTCCTGCGCTTCTTCGACCATAGATAAGAGTTCTTCCTCGGTGATTTTGTCGTCGTTTTTCGACTTGAATATCTTGCGAAGAATGAATTTCAGCCCTGCAAACAAAATCGTGATGGGGTACAGTATGACCATTATCGCGCGCATCGGGTAGCCGAACGCCATCGATATTTTTTCGGAATTTTCTTTCGCAATCATTTTGGGCGAAACTTCGCCGAACGTCAGAACAATCGCAGTTGATACCGCGACCGAAACGATACCGCTTACCGCGGCGTTTGGAATGACTGTTTCAAAAAGATTGTTGAATAATACCGAAAGCGTGATATTGACAAGGTTGTTGCCGACGAGAATCGCCGAAATCACTTTGTCATATCTGTCCAGAAGATACAGCGCGTTTTTGGCGGCTTTGTTGCCGTCCTGCGCTTTAAGTTTGAGTTTCGTGCGGTTTACCGAGGTAAAAGCAGTTTCGGTTGCCGAAAAATAACCCGAAAACAGCACGAGTATTACGATGAAAATGACCGACAATATAATACTGTCAGGGTCAGGGTCAGGTTGTTCTGTTAACATACTTCTCCTTAAAAAAAATAATAATGTTATTTAATTATATCATTGAATATATAAATTGTAAATATATTTTATTAAAATCGCCGTTTTTTGGACGTTTTATCGGAATCCCACGGCAAAAGCGGTTGTTTTGGCTATTGACAATGACGCTTTCCGGTGCGATAATAAAAAAAAGGAGACGCGATATGAATATACTTTGCGACAAAATGATTATGGCCGTGTTGTCCGGCGGAAACGCCACGGAAACCGTACGCGACCTTACCGCCCGGGGCTTTTATACGACGATGCTTTCGTCAACGGGCGGATTTTTGAAAAAGAAAAGCGTGACGCTTCTTATCGGCGTCGAAAGGGCGCAGGTCGATACCGTCCTGGAAATTCTGGAAAAGCACGCGAAAAAGCATATAGAGGCGTCTTTCGTGAATTCTCCCGACGTCACGGGCGTTGCCGTAAAAACGCCGGTAAAGGTCGAAACGGGCGGCACCGTCGCATTCGTTATGGACGTTTTGAGTTGCGTCAAATTCTGAAAGTCTTATTGTTCGGACTTGCGAAAAATCAACTTTTTTATTAAAATTTATGGACATTTCCGATAATATTACAAAACGCACGAGCCTGACGGCGGTATTTTATAATCGTTCGTTCGGGTTTATGGTTGTGCCTTACGCGGTCGAACGAAATATGCGGTGTCATATCGCAATCGAGCCGACAATAATCCTTCCGCCGAAAACTTCCTTTGATGAGTTGGGCAGTGCCGTCAAAGAAACAATAAAAATCGCAACAAACGCTCCCGAAACGGATATTGAAAAAAACGTAAACGAATTTTGGAAAAAGACGAAGTACAAAGGTTTTCGCGGTTTTTCAAACCATTTTCAATCGATAAACATCAATTTGTGCGAAGATATGTTGAAAATCAAAAAATGGGTTTCAACGCCGCAAAAAGGATACATCAAGGACGATTCTCAAAAACCTATTGAAATCTCCGTTGCAATCTCCGACTCGGAACTCGGCGCAATTATTAAAAATATATTCGAAACGGAGAAATAGCAATCTCTTATTAAAGTTTCAAAAGAACCGAATATTCGGTTCTTTTTTTATACGGCGGGTGAATTATAAAAAGTAAACGACGTACAGCCCCGCAAGGGTTGCGAAAAGCGTAGGAATTGCGACGACAACGCCGTACTTCAAAAAGTCAAGGAACGTAAACTTTACGTCAAGGTTTTTCAAAAGCCCCGTGAACATTATGCCGGCAAGCGCACCGACGGGCGTCAGGAACGCGCCGATGTTGCTGCCGATTACCGACGCATACACCGCAAAAGGCGACGCGGTTTCGGTGATTGCCGAGTACAAAACGCTCATCGGAATATTGTTGATAAGGTTTGCGACGAGCGTCGACGACACGCCGTAAGTCAATATGTCGTACCTTTCTCCCGCCGCGCCGAAAACGTCGGCGATTTTTTGCGATACGCCCGTTTTTTTCAGCGACAAAACGACGATAAACATAGATATGACAAAGGGGATTAGTTCGTAGGGCAGACGTTTGAAAACGTTTGTGAGTTCCGTCGGTTTTTCCTTTTTCACGGCGGCGATAACAAGCGCGCCGACAACAAGGAGAAGAAACGCGCACGTCGCAACCGCCCACATTTCGATTCCGACGTAATCCGCGATAATAAGGAATACAAGACATATTATTAAAAGCACCGCGCCGAATATCGCAAGGTACGGTTTTTCGATTTTTGCGGTCTCGACTTCGCTCACGGGGATCTCTTCCTTAAACTGTTTTTTGAACAATAAGTACAGCACGAGAAGGGCGCAAAGCCCGCCGAATATCGTCGGCAACGCCATTACTTTCAGATAACCGGAAAAGGTCATGTGAAATGATTCCGCAAGGTATATGTTCGTCGGATTGCCGATTATGAAAAACATTGAAAACGTGTTTGCCGCAACAAATTCCGTCACAAGATACGGCACGGGATCTATGTCGGCGTTTTTGCAAAAGTAACAGATAAACGGCGTAAACGTAAGGATAATGATGTCGTTTGACGTAAACACGGTCAAAACCGACACCACGCCGTAAAGAATGAAAAACAACTTCGTCCGACTGTGTCCCGCAAGTTTCATCGACTTGGTCGCAAGAAATCTGAACACTCCCGCCTCGTCCAGAAATACCGACACCGTCGTCATTCCGAAAAACAGCAATAGGATTTTTACGGGGTTGACGGAGTTTCGTCCGTGAAACATCGATGCCATATCGCCCGTCAATCCGTCTAAGACTTCCCTGAAAGTCAACACGTTAAGCGCGACGATAAGTATCGCCGAAATTACCGGCACCACAAAAAATACGGGAATGCGCTTTCCTTTGATTTTTACTTCGGGCAGAAATACGATTGAAAGTATCGTTCCCGCCGCCGCTATTACGGATAATACGATTGCTGCCGTCATCATCAGTTCCTCAAACGAGAAAGCATTATATTCTCATTTCGAAAAATTCGCAACGATTATCGCTTATTACGTTTTATTTTCTTTGTGGTTTTTTATGATTATTGAAAAACGAAGTTTTGTCGTTTACGACGCGGGAGTATTTTCGTGCCGATCCCGCGTAATAAGTGTACATCATCTTTGCCACGTTTTCGGGCGCAACGATTATGCCGTCCACGCCGAAACGCTTGAAATAGTGCATCGCCTGATTTGTGGAGCAATCAAAATAATATGCATCGTTTTCGATTTTTACCGGGGTGGGACGATAAAGATATATTTTTTTGAACAGGTACTTTCCCTTTTGTGATAAAACCACCTTGATAAGGTCGGTTTCGTTTTTGAAAATCGGATATTGTGCGCCGCATCTTATCTGCCTGTCGAAGATTTGTTTGATATCTTCGGGGATATCGGCTTTTTTTGTCAGCAAAGATACGCTTTTTACGTTTGCAAGGCGCAAGGTGTAAAGGTTTTGACCGTCGGTTGACAAAACATAATTGTAAAGTTCTTCTTTCGACGACGCCACCGCATAAACGGACGCGTTTTTGATTTCGTCGCCTTTATTCACGATGCAGACCTGCAAATTTTTCCGTATGGCTTTTTGCAAATCGTTGTAGTTTTCTTTGAATATTATCAGTTCGCGACGTGGTTGCGGGCGCGACGCGTAGGACATAAACATCCTTCTGTAAAACGACGAAAGAGATTCGTCGGACAGGGCGACGTTTTCAATGAAAGTGACTGCTTTTTCGGATAATTTCGTCGGCTTAAACGAAAAGACCGCGGTTTTTCCGTCGGTTGCGACGTTTTCGCGCCGAGCGATTATCTTTATCACGTCCGAATACACTCGTTCCTTCGATTTATCGGGAAGCCCGGACAACGCTTTCGAAACGTCGTCGCGCAACGCTTCTTCGCTTGCGGAAAAAGTTTCGTAAAAATTCACGACGAGCGTGTTTACAAACGCGTTGAAATTTATGCTGTCGTCAGATTTTAAAAAGTTGAAGTTTTTGCAATCGGATTTCATTGTGGAAAGTACGCTTTCCGGCAAGCTAATCTTAATTTTATCTTTCATCTTTCGTCACCAAGTAAAAGTGTACCCTAAAAGGGGGCAAAAATCAAGCAGTTTTTGCGGCTCTTTGGAAAGGGGGCAAAATTTTTTTGAAAAATGCGGTAATATCGTTTATTCAAAGTTGCGTTATACTGAAAGCGAAATAAAAATGCGAGGTGATTTTATGGATAATTTCAATCTGATTGCGGGATACGAAAAAGAGAAAAAAGAGTTGAAAAAGATTTGCGACGTTTTGAATAACCACGAGTATTATATGGGAAAAGGCGCAAAAATACCAAAAGGCTTGATTTTGTACGGTAGTGCCGGCAACGGAAAGACGTTGTTCACAAAAGTCCTTGCGAGAGAATGCGACCTTCCCGTGTACATAGTCGATACCGCTGACGCGAAAGACGAGTCGTCGATTATGCAACAAATCAAAAATGCTTTCGATAAAGCAAACGACAGCAACAAATGCAGCGTCGTGTTTTTCGACGAAATCGACAAGTTCTTGCCTGACCTTGACGGTTATTTCGTCGATCAGGGCGCAAAAACGATACTTGCACAACTTTTAACCTTAATCGACGGCATAAATTCGACGAACAACGTGTTTTTCGTTGCGACGTGCAACGACTTTGACGATCTTCCCGCGTCGATGGTGCGCCCCGGTCGTATCGATAAAAAAATTATGTTGCAAAATCCCGACTACGGCGCAAGAAAAGAGATTGCCGAAAAATATATGTTTGCGACGAAGTGCGAATTCGAAATGTCGGTGGAAGATATTGCGGAATTGACGCAAGGGTTTTCGTGCGCGGCAATCGAAACGTTGATTAACGCGTGCGTGCTTGAATCGGACGCAAAAAACTTCGTATCGACGAAAACGATTTATAAAAACGCCAACGAGATTCGGTATTGCGATATCGAAAGGGATTTTTCCGACGAAGAAAAGTATATGAAAAGTTGTTATAACCTCGGCCGATTTGTCGTTGCGAGAAGTTTTAAGAACGCCGATTATACGCTTGATTTGGATGAAAATAATCTTTGCAACTCGTTTTTTAAAAAAATCCTGGAAGACTTGTCGAATGACTACGACGAATACGGCGGCTACGATGACGAAGAATTCCGTTATACCGACGGAACGTCGGACAAAAAAGCAACCGTGACGTTTTCAAAGTATTTCTCCGCAAAAGATTTCGAAAACACGATTTCCGTTTTGCTCGGCGGGATGGCGGCGCAAAAATTGTTTTTCGGCAAAACTTTCGACAATACGTATTACGATCTGGTCTCCGTCGATAAAGTCTTGTTCAATATGGCGGAATACGGTATGTTCGGTGTGGACAAAACGTTTTTTTACAACCGACACGAAAATATGCCGTACAGCAAAAAACGCATTGACGCGCTTAACGAAAAGTTCGACGACATTACTCGAAAATGCTACGAAACCGCCGAAAAAATCGTGACGGAAAATCGCGGGCTTATCGAGTTTTTGCAACCATTCCTTATCCGCGAAGAAGTAATCAAAAAGAACAGGGCGGAAGAACTTGTCAGAGAATACGTCGAAGACAAAAAGAACAAAGTATGAGAAAAACCGCGCGCGACTTGAAAAAGAGAGAATTTGAATATTTTCTGAAAGCGACAATTTGCGACGTAATGCGGTTGTTCGGTTACTCGAAACTGCCGCATGTTTTCGAAACGAAATTGCCAGGCAACGAAATGATGTCGTTTATCACGATACGAAACGGAAAATATTCGGCGATTGCGTACGATTATCAAAAAATCGCCGCCTTATTTTCACGTTACGACAAGGAAGATGCCATCGCGCGCATTGTTTTTATCACCGCTCACGAGATGCGACATTATTATCAGCATAGACAAATCCGCGCAAAATCGCCGAGAGAAAGCGAAAAAACCGTAAACGCGTGGAGAAAATCCGACGTGATACGTATTGATTGCGACAATAGCGAGTATTACGGCAACGTGCGGGAAATCGACGCATTCGCATTTGCTTATTCTTACGTTGCCGACAAATTCGGAATACTGGTCGTGAATGTCGGTGTGCCGAAAAAATATCGCACGGTGATGAAAAGATACGTCAAAAAAACGTTCGGCTTAAAGGCGCCGATATTTTTCGCAAAGTACGATAAATACTTTTATTGAGCAAAAGTTTGACAAAATGCGACAAAAAACGACGGGCGGGAAGGCTCGTCGTTTCGGTGTGGTTTTTATGTTTTTTCGATTGTTTCGTCCGGAAGAAAACGAACAAAACAGGGCGGGTTATTTTGAATAATTTTCCTGCATTTTCGTCAAGCGTTCCTTGATTTTTTCACGGAGAGATTGCGGCTCGATTATTTCCGCATACGTGCCGTACTGCATCGCCCAGAATTGCATTGCATTCGGACTTGCGACAATTTCGACGGTTAATATGCCGCTTTCATTGCTTTTAACCTTGATTTCCGCGCCAAACCAATCGATTATATCGTCGATGAGCCGCTCGGGCAGTTTAATCACGACGCGCTCAGGCTTGTCCGCAAACATATAAGGACGCGCGGTTGAAAGTTCCTTGTAATCGATGCCGTTTTTGTATCCCGGGACGGATTTCAGCGGCGTGCGTACGTCGTCGGAAATTTGCATGTCCGTGATTTTGTCCATGCGGTAAAAGGCGACGTCGCATTGCTTTTCGTTGTATGCCATAAGGTAGTAGTGCTGGTTGTGCAACAGCATCTGATACGGGCTGACTTTATGGTGCGCGGTGCGGTGCAGTTTTTTGTCCGCGCCCATTTTGTTGTAGTCGAAGACAAGCTGCTTTTCGTTTTCGATTGCTTCGTCGACGAGATCGACGTTCAAAAACAAATCGCGGTTCTGAGTTTTGTTCCAGTCGCGTACCGAGTAAACGTGCTTGACGTGCGCTTTGAAATACTTGCCACCCAAAAGTATCAGCTTGTCGATGAGTTGCTTGGAATACGTCGCGTTAATGTGGCTGCTGCTTAAAACGCTGTCGATAAGAAGACGGAGTTCCGCGTTCTCGAAAGGGCGGCTTGCAAGATAGATGCCTTTTTTGTCGCCTTCGATTTCAAAACCCATTTCTTTGAGATAGGATACGTTGCGACCGATTGCTTTTCTTTCGACGACAAGGTCGTATTCGTCGCTTAAAATATCGATGATTTTTTGCTGAGTCAGCGGATGGTCGGCGTCGGAATAACCGCTCAGAACCTGATAAAGCCTGAAAATCAGCGTTTGTTTGCTTTCCATAAAAGCCCCCTTGATAATCGTTAAATCAATTATATCACTTATTGTCAATTATGTCGATCGTTCGTCCCGTTTTCGGTACATTAAAAGCGTCTTCCTCACAAAACACACGCAATTATCCGATTTCGGCCTTTATAACGGAGAGAATAGTATAGACGTTATTATTTTAAGGGCGGGATTGAGAAAATCAACGCAACGAGAAACGCAAAAATTTTTCCTTCCGTGGCGAGGTTTTGTGTGCGCTATGCTTTGACTTTTGAAAGCGGTTGTGATATTTTATAAATAACCGTTTGAATGTGAACGATATTTGGGAAAGGCTCTCGGTATTGCTTGTTTTATGGTCATCAACGTCTTTTCCAAGTTCACGTTTAATGGTTCATTAACTTAGATTTGTTCAGGGTGTGGCGCAGCCGTCGCACCCTTGTTTTATTTCCGGGAGCATTTTCTTTATTATTAAGACAAAACGTATAAAAAGAAATCGTGAAACCTATGGATTTTTGAAATTTTATGTTATACTGTTTTTGATGGTTTTTTTGAAAAGGTGAAACAATGGATAACAGGGTTGATATTGCAGAACGCAACATACAACCTTGATGCCAAAACGTAATGCTTTTCCAAAAATCAACGAAATACTGTATTTTTAAGCGATGGGTGATAAGGAGAGAATATGAATAACGAGGGAATAATTCAAGGTTCGTCAAACGTAATACACGCGGATACAAGGTCGCCTTTTGTAAAATTCGATTTAGTTGTTCAGGCGCAACAAACCCCCGGCGTTGTATTGTTCAACAATTACGAACAGTTAAAAACGAGTATCGGCAACGGGGTTTCGTATTATTCCCAATTTGAATATTCATTGGAAAATTATCAAATTGCGCTTAAACATCACAATGAATTGAAACACGTGAAAAGCGTGTTGGAAAAAACAAAAAGAGAAATTGTAAAAAACTACAATGCTCCGCTTGAAATAGTGGAAAAACGAATTGATGAACTGATTGATTTAATAAAGATTCCGTACAAAAAAGTCGATACGTTTATTAAACAAAACGAAAAGAATTCAAAGAAATATGAAATATATTGCTTTGCAAAAGAAGTCGCTGCGGCAAAAGGATTGCAGGAATATATGGAAGACATATTCAGAAGCCCGGCTTTCTTTGATGAAAAATGGCTTAATACGTCATGTTCCGGAACAAGCTGGAAGACTGCGGTTTCTGAAAAGTTGGACAATGCCGCAAAAGATATAAACCATATTTTGTCAAGCCAAAACGACAATAAAGCCGGTATATTGGCGCACTATTACCAGACTTTATCAATGGATAGGGTTGCGGAATTCAGCGATTCGCTCAAAAAAACGTCATTACTCGCCGATAATGCGGATACCAAACCGCACTCGGTCTTTGCCGAAACTGACGAGGCAAAAGCAAATAAAGTTTCAGACGCGGCAATAAGCCCGACAAACATCCCGGATTTCAAAGACTCGGATATTCTAAGTTATGTTGCAAATTCAATTAATCCATATACGGGGGAGGTCATTACCGGGATTGATGATTTGTTGAAATCGAGATTGGAGGACATTTCCCATAATTTACAACTGACCGATAACGTGTATTTCACGATGCGTTTTAAAAAGGCGGATAAATCCGAAACACAACGCAAGGAAGATGGTTTCACGGTTTGGAAAAAATGGACAACGCAGGAAGATTTAACGCTTATTGAGGAATTTAATCAAGGACTTTCTGTTTCGGAAATCGCAGAAAAACATAACAGAACGACAGGCGGAATAAGGTCAAGATTAAAGAAGCATAAGTTGGTAGATTAGATTTATTTGCGAATAAAGATAGAAACCTTATATTGAATCGGAAGAGCAGTCGTTTGATCTTTAATAGGATATTGTTGGAAAGTATTCAAGCGTCAGGGAAGCGCAAAACGCAGGAGCCTTTTTTATACAAATTATGGCACAAATTATGGCACACTTTTTATGAAACGTTGTGCCAAAAGTGTAAAAATATACTATAAAACAAGCAAAAACCGCCCAAAATGAGCGGTTTTTACCTATGGCGGAGAGAAAGGGTTCGTGTAATAGCGAAGCGGGCGAGTTTACTCGCAAAAGCGGAGCGCCAGCCTTGCGACGCAAGGGTTCACGCCGTAGGCGGCACGATGCAACGCAACGTGCAGAATCCCTTTTATTAAGTACCGAAAAACAAAACGGACAAGTGAAAATGCTTGTCCGTTTTGTTGGCGGAGAGAAAGGGATTCGAACCCTTGCGCCAGTTTCCTGACGACCGCATTTCGAGTGCGGCTCGTTATGACCTCTTCGATATCTCTCCAATCTGATTACGTCGGGGAAAGGCCCAACGTGTGTAATATACAACATTTCGCCGGATTTGGCAACCATATTGCGGTAATTTTGCAAAAATCCTTTAATTCTGACAGCCGCACGAAATAAAGAAGTAATGCGCGGCAAATACTTTGTGAAGAAGCGACTATCCGAAAAGCATAATGGGATAAGGAAACGGGGATTTTACAGGTCGGACGATGAAAAAAGTCCGACTTTTTTTGTCATAAGGAAGCGAAGGGCGCGGAGAGCGCCGACGACGTAAACGTCCTTGCAGTAGGCCTCGTGGGCGAGAGTCAAGGTTTCGTAATTGCCGAAAAACGAGATTTCGTGTTTACCGACTGCCGTGCCGCCGCGAATCGAATTTATCGAAACGTCCGGCGTGTTTTCGTCAACGCAAGACGACGTTATAACGTCCGCGAGCATTTTGGCTGTGCCGGACGGGGCGTCGAGTTTTTTCTTGTGGTGGGTTTCCGTGACGTTGACGTCGAAGCCGTCGAGTAATGACGCCGCGAGCGCGACAAGGCGCGACAAAACGTACACGCCGTGGCTTAAATTCGCCGCCTTGAAAACGGCTATTTTTTTGGCGGCAGCCGCGGTTTTTTCGTTTTGTATATCGGAGTGTCCCGTCGTTGCGACAAGAAGTTTCAGGTTATTCCCGACGCAATATGCGAGCACGTCGGAAAGTGCTGTCGGCGTTGAAAAATCGATCACTGCGTCCGCAGAAACGTCAACGTTTTTAATGTTTTTATACAGCGGAAAATCCGTTGAAATCCCAGTGCGGTTTACGTCGACGCCGGCAACGATATTTACGTCCGTCGCTTCTTTTGCAACCTTCTGAAACGTTGTGCCGAGCCTGCCGCACGCGCCGTTTAATATGACGTTTATCATACTTTAACTTAAAAAATCGTCAAGTAAAACGTCTAATTTGTCGGAATTCGCTTTTGACATTTTTGTGAGCGGCAAGCGCAGAATATTCTTGCAAAGCCCGAATTTATTGAGCGCGTATTTTATGGGGATGGGGTTGACTTCCGAAAATAATCCGTGTATCAGCGGGTTGATTTTCAACTGCATTTTCGCCGCTTTGTCGTAGTTGCCGAGAAGGGCGGCTTTTGTCATATCTGACACGAATTTCGGGAACAGATTCGCCGCGACGGAGATAACGCCCGATGTCCCCATACACATTGCTGGGACGGTAAGGTTGTCGTCGCCCGAAAAGACGTCCGCGTCGCCCGACAGCATTATCGTGTCGGACATTTGCGAAAGATTCCCCGCCGCTTCTTTGATGGCGACGACGTTTTTAATTTTTGCAAGTTTTTGGAAAGTTTCCGGCAGAACGTTGACGCCGGTGCGCGCCGGCACGTTGTAAACGATAACGGGTTTATCGACGGAATTTGCGATTTCCGAGTAATGCGCGACGAGTCCGTTTTGCGTGCATTTGTTGTAAAACGGCGTAACGACAAGCAGAGCGTCCGCTCCGAGCGACGAGAAAAGTCGGCTAAGTCGCACAGCCGATTTCGTGTCGTTCGAGCCGCTGCCGACGATGACGGGGACGCGCCCGTCCGCGGCTTTTACCGAAAACTTCACGACGTTGATTTTTTCGTCTTCCGACATCGTTGCGGCTTCGCCCGTGGTGCCGAGTATAACAAGAGCGCCCACGTCGTTTTCAATCTGAAAATCGATGAGGCGCCCGAGAGAATCGTAATCGACGCCCGAATCGGAAAACGGGGTAACAAGCGCGGTAGCGCAGCCTTTGAAAATTGACATTTTCGCCTTGACCTTCTTAAAAGATTATTACCGATTCGGGTTATTAAACTTTTGTGAAATCGTGAATTAAACGAGATTATCCTTTATAAGCAATTCGGCAATCTGAACCGTGTTGGTTGCGGCGCCTTTTCTTATGTTATCGGCGACGCACCAGATATTGACGCCGCTGTCGACGCTGTCGTCGATGCGGATACGACCGACGTAAACGGGGTCGGTATTTTCGATATCGACGGGCATCGGGTACTTGCAGTTTTCGATATCGTCGATGACGACGAGTCCCGGGGCGTTTTCAAGGCATTCGAACACGCCTTTAAGGTCGCAAGGTTTCTCAAACTCGATATTTATGCTTTCGGAATGGCCGTGGAAAACGGGGACGCGGACGGTGGTTGCGGTGATTCGCATATCGGGCGCGTGCAGAATTTTGCGCGTTTCGTTGACCATTTTCATTTCTTCCTTGGTATAGTGATTGTCGCAGAACACGTCGATTTGCGGCAGGCAGTTGGCGAAGATTTGGTGATTGAACTTTTTGGGCGGGACGCCGTTTATGCCGTCTTTAAGGTCGTTGTAGCCCTGAACGCCCGCGCCGGAAACCGCCTGATAAGTGCTGTAAACCACTCTTTTAATAGTATATTTGTCGTGCAGGGGTTTTAATGCCACCATAGCCTGAATCGTGCTGCAATTCGGGTTGGCGATGATGCCTTTGTTCCATCTGACGTCTTCGGGGTTGACCTCGGGCACGACAAGGGGAACGTTCTCGTCCATACGCCAGCAACTGCTGTTGTCGACGACGGTTGCGCCGATACTTGCAAAAATCGGGGCGAATTCCTTTGAAACGCTTGCGCCCGCGGAAAACAACGCGATGTCGATTTTTTTATCGACGACGTTTTCTTTCGTGAGTTCGATAACGGTGTGCGGTTTTCCCATGAAATCAATCACCTTACCGGCGCTTTTCGCGCTTGCGTAAAGATAATAGTTTTCGACGGGAAGGTTTCTTTCCGCTAAAACTTCCAGGAATTTATTGCCGACCATACCCGTTGCGCCGACAACCGCCACGTTATATTTTTTCATAGATACCTCCAAAATCGGAAAGGTTCGAATAACCTCTTTAATAGTTTAATATGGTAACACACGAAAGAGACTTTGTCAAATGCTGATATATACATAGTATTATTTTTCGTCGATTCGTGTCAAAAGCCGACAAAACTCCGCGATAAATTCTTGATATATTTCTTTTTATAGTGTAAAATGGAAAGACAACAAATGTCGGAGCAAAAAATGAACAAAACTAATAAAACGAACAATAAAAACAAAAAGGAAGAATTAAGCCCTTTGTATAAAAAACTTTCGCTCGGGCCCGAAATCCGCGCGGAAGAACCGAAGGGGGTATATCCCAAGGGCCGCGTGAAACAGGTTTTTGCGGTGATGAGCGGCGAGATGAACTCGCTTATGAGAGTGAACGCGTGGTTTTTGCTGTTTGCGATCCCGCTCTTTTTCGTGCTTTATTGGTGCAGTAATTATTTCACGAGCCTTGCGACGTCGAAGTTCGATTTTATGGGCAACGTCGGCATGGCGTTCCCGGGCGGGGCGGACACCCTGCAACAGGCGCAGATTGCCGTATACGACGCGTGGCAGATCGTGTTTTATCTGCTTGTCCCCGCAATCACGATTACGTTTATCGGTATAGCGGGCGCGTTCAACTGTCTGAAAGCCTTTATGTGGGGCGAAAAGGTTGAAAAAATCACGAAAACCTTCTTCAAAGGCGTCAAAAAATATTGGTGGAAATACCTTATCGTAATGCTTGTCGATTCGCTTCTCGTGCTTGCGCTCGGCAGCGCGTTCGTATTCTTCCTGAAATTGAAGGTGATGGGTGCGCTCAACGCCGGACACTGGGTGATGATAATCGTCGTGTGTCTTGTTGAGTTTTTGCTGCTTTACGTCAACATGCAACTTCTGCCGATGATTGCGGAAGTCGACTTGCCTTTCCTAAAACAGGTCAAAAACTCAATCCTTTTCAGCGTGAAACTTGCGCCGATAGGTCTGCCGTTGTTCCTTGTATGCCTTGTGCCGATTGCGTTGTTCTTTGTCAAGAGCAGCTTCTTCTCGATAATCTGGCTTGTCGTGATGATGATGTTCGGCACGACTTTGTACGGGCTTACGTTCACGGCGTTTTCGCAATGGGCGCTCGATAACGTGCTTACCCCGCTTTATATGATGACGCAGCAAAAACCGTCGGCGAAGAAAGATAAAAAGGCAAAACAAAACGCGGTCACGGCACCCGTAACGGCGGAAACCGAAAAACCCGTCGCAAACGAAAACGGCACTCCCGCGGAAAACCGGAACGGAAAAAAGGCAAAAGGCGGAAAAAAATAATTGTACGAGATACTTGCAAGGTATTATGACGATCTGATGGGCGACTTTGACTACGACGCGTACGAAAAGTTCGCCCTTGAAAATCTGAAAGACGTCTGGGGCGGGTTCGGATACGATCTGGCGTCCGGCAGCGGCGAAATGGCAATCCGCCTTAAACGCAACGGGTTCAAGGTCGTCGGCGGCGACGTTTCGCCCGAAATGCTTGAAAAAGCAACCGAAAAAGCAAGAAAAGCACGCCTTGACGTGCCGTTTGTTTTTTCCGACCTGAACGATTTACACCTTGAAAAAAAGTGCGATTTCGTAACGGCTGTCTGCGACGGATTCAATTACGTCAAGGGGAAAAACCTGGCGGCGGCGTTTAATGAAATTTACTCCGCGTTGAACGACGGCGGTATTTTTATTTTTGACGTGAGTTCCGCCAATAAACTTGAAAACGTGCTCGGAAACAACCTTTTTTACGAGGACGACGAAAACCTGACGTACCTTTGGCAAAACACGAAAAAGGGCGAAAAAATAAAAATGGATCTGACCTTTTTCGAGAGGGACGGCGACGTGTATCGCCGCTTTGACGAAAGCGAATCGCAATATATACACAAGACGAAAGACGTCGAATCCGCATTGACGGCGGCGGGCTTTTCTTATCGGTTTTTTAACGAAAAATTCAAAAAATTTACGGAGCGTTGCAACAGACTTATCGTCGTTGCGAAAAAATAATGGACGTTATAAAAAGATTTATGCTGTTCGACAAGACGATTCTCGTCAGCGTGATTTCCGCAAAGGAACTTGTCGACAAAGCGATAAAAATCCACTCTCTTTCCCGTACCGCGGCGGCTGCGCTCGGCAGGACGCTTATCGTCGGCGCGTATATGGGGACGGAACTTAAAGACGACAAACAAAAATTGTCGATTACGATTAACGGCGGCGGTCCGCTTGGAAGAATCGTCGTGCTGTCCGATTACGGCGCGAAGGTCAGGGGCTACGTCGAAAACCCCGCGGTCGAACTTCCGCTGAACGGAAAAGGAAAACTCGACGTGGGCGGCGGCGTCGGCAAAAACGGCTATATCAGCGTCATAAAAGACCTTGGACTGAAAGAGCCGTATTCGGGAAGATGCCCGATTGTCGACGGGGAAATCGCAAACGATTTTGCGTATTATTTCACGGTGTCCGAACAACAGCCGTCGGCGGTGGCGCTCGGCGTGCTTGCGGCGGATAACGAGTGCGTGTCGGCGGGCGGAATATTCGTAAGCGCGCTTCCCGGGGCGGACGACAACGCAATCACGGTGATGGAAGATATATTGACGAATTTCACGCGCGTCAGCGACCTGTTCAAGGGAATGACGCCCGAAGATATTATCGACAGGTACTTTTCGCATTTCGATATTTTTTATCTTCCCGACGTGTATCCGACGTACGAATGCACGTGCAATAGGGCGCGGCTTGAACAAGTCGTCGTGTCTTTGGGGCGCGACGAGGCGTACGATATTCTGCGTGAAAACGGGAAGTTGGAACTTACTTGTCAATTCTGCAACAAAAAGTACGTTTTCACCAAAAACGACGTTGATACGTTGTTTTCAAAGACTTAAAAGCGTTATTTTGTACTATGGCAAAAGTTATTAAGTTTGACGACACAATCGAATATAAGATAACCCGCGCAAACGATCTTTACGCCGACGAGAACTTCGCCGACGCACTTACCTTATTGTTCGAAGTCGTGAAACGCGACGAAAAAAATAAGGACGCGCTCATTCTCATCGGACGGATTTACGCCGATATGAACGCCTTCAACGAAAGCAACGTCGCATATATGACCGCCTATGCAAAAACAAAGTCGAAGGACGCGATCAAGGGCATTATTTCGAACGCACTCGTTAACGGCAAGTTCCGCCTTGCAAAATACTACAAGGATACTTACGGCGTCGATTACGACTTTTCGGAGTTTCTGACGGTGCAGACCGAAGACGGCGAAACCCTTTTCCCCGACGACGAAGAAGAGCAGGAGTTTGAACGGCACCTAAGGCTTGTCGTATCGAGAAAAGAAAAGGGCGGCGAAAACCTTGTCAAAGAAAAAGACCTGAAAAATCTGAAAAACCTTACGATAAACGATCTGGAAGGACTTGGCGGGAATCCCGACTTTATGAAGTTTTCGGAACTTATGGAAAAACTTCTGAACTTCGACGACGGCGAAGAAGACGACAAACCCGAAAAACGCCGTACCGAAATCGGATTCAAGCAGGTTTATCCCCGTCCGTCGGCGGAGTGCGAGCAGATTATTTCCGACGCGTTCAAACTGTTTTCAACGGGGAAACCGCAGGAGTCCTTAGACCTTCTCAAAAACATAAACGAGAAAAACGGGAAATATTATTACATTGCCGAAAAAAACAAGGCGATGTGTTATCTTGCGCTTGACCGGTTGCAGTCGATGAAAATCGCCGCCGAAACCGCGCTTAAAGGCTTGCCCGACGACTTTTCGTTGAAGTGCTATTATTACATTGCCTTAAAACTCCTTGACGAAAAGGCGGACGCCGAAAAAGTGTTTTCGGAAATCAAAACCGAAAAACCCAAAAACACGATGGAATATATGGTGAAACTTGACGCGTGCCGTCTTGCGCTCGACCACGAAGGAGTGCTTGACGCCGTCGAAAACGTTTTGCCCGACTTTCCGTATCAGCCGCAGTTTTTGATTCTGTACGGAAAGGCGCAGTACAACTGCGGATATATCAAGCCCGCCCGCGCGACTTTTCTGGAAATCGTCCGACTGTATCCCGACAATTTCGAGGCCCGTCTGTTGCTTGACAAAATCAACGACGGCGAAGACGGTCTTATACCGTACGGCGATATGGAAGTAATGCTTAAACGCGTGCGGATTTTGTCCGATCTCAAAATGAAGATGCAGGACAACATCGGGTTTATGAATTACCTGAAATACGACAAGGACGCTTACAGAAATATCGAATACGTGTTACTTAACGAGAACGAGCAGAACGTGTACGTCCTTATGACGGGGCTTACCACGTACGTTTCCAAGCAAATGTTCGATATGTACGAAAAACTGCTTATTTCGCCGTACGCGTCGCCGTATCTCAAAACCCTTGCGCTGACGGTTTATCTTTCGGACGCAATGCCGGGCGAGGTTGCCGTCGCGAATATCGACGAAAAACTGAAAATCGTGAAAATGGGCGATTACGGCTGGGAAAAAGGAATAAACGACGTCGTGAAAGCCGCCGCGTATTTTGCCTTTTCGCAGGTGATTATGCGGGAGAAAAAGCCGAAATCCGCCGTAGACGCGCTGAGCGAAAGGCTGAAAAGAATATCGGGGTTTTTAATGAGCGAGTTAAGCCCGAAAGACCTTGTGAAAGAGTTGAATTCGGTTGACAGTATGGTTGCGATGAAAGACGCCTTGTGCGACTTGTCCACGCACCGCGTCAGACGCTCGACGCCCATGACCGTCATCGACGAAAAGTATCTACAATACGTCGAATTATTGAAAGAGGTTGACGAAAAATATGAAATTTGAAAATCTTGACAAATTGTTTGAACTTTACGTGCAGGAAGCCGTAAAGAAAAATAAGGAAAAATATTCCTCGCACGAGGCTCTCGAAGACGATCTCAGAATGCTTTTCAACAGGTTTGAAAACGTCAGGATCAAAACCCTTGACGGCAAAACGCCGAAAGAGTACGCGGCGGAACTTCGCGAAGACGGCGAAATTTTCGACTACGTTTCGAAATGCCTTGAAAACAATATCGAAGTTACCGACACCATTTGCGACGAAGTCGTGCGCGCGGAAGGCGCAACCGAATACCTGAACGGGCTTTTGTACGAAAACAACAAGGACGCAAAACTTCTTGCCGCGCTTTTACTTAAAGAAATCGACGACGAAGAAGTCGAAGATATTTTCATTTCCGTCCTTACAAACGATGAAATGCCCGACGAAGTGAAAACGGTCGCTTTCGAATATCTGTCCGACGGCGACGACTGCGTGCCCGAAAAAATATTGGAAATCATAAACTCCGTGCCCGAAAAAAATCAGGGAATTCTCGTTGAGGTGCTTTCAAACTTCAAGGGGAGGAAGGACGTGTTTTACTGGCTCGTTACAATGTTGCAACGCGCCGAAGACGTGCCGACGTACGCGGGGCTTCTCGGAAGATACGGCGATCCCGCCGCAATCGATATTCTGAAAAGTTTCGCAAGCGAGGTCGATATAAATTACGTGGAATTTGTCGAGATAAGAAACGCCGTCGAAGAACTCGGCGGGGAGATGACGGAAGAAAAAGATTTTTCGGACGATCCGTATTACAAGTACATAAATCATATCGGGGAAAACGGCGAAAATCCCGAAACCGCCGAAACGAAAAACTGAATATTCATAATGTTATTTATTCATAACCCTGTGTCGCAAGGCATAGGGTTATTTTATGAAAGAAGGATTGAAGTGCGCCGCCGTGTTTATCGGGACGGTCATCGGCGCGGGGTTTGCAACGGGGCAGGAAGTATTGTTGTATTTCGGAAGATCAAGCATTGCCGTGCCGATTTTTTCGGGGATTTTACTGGGGCTTTTTAACGCGTATTTTTTGGCAATCGGCGCAAAATTCAACGATAGAATCAATGAACATATGTTGCAGAATAAGGCAAAAGCACTTTATGATGTATGTATGTTCATTTGTGCATATATCACTTTTATAGCAATGTTTTCGGGTGTTGAAACCCTTTTTGTGAAAATATTCGATATTAAATACACAAGTGTGGCGTGGGTTGTCGCGGCGTGTTTCATCGCTGCAAACGGGTTAAGGTTTATGAAAGGGCTGAACTCTGTCGCGGTGCCTGTGATACTTCTTCTCACGGTGGTGATTTTCGTATATTCCGACAAAGAAAAAGCAAGCGGCGCATACAACTTTTTCAACGGGATAACGTACGCCGCAATGAACGTTATGTTGTCGATGGGCGTGATGATAAGGCTTGGAAAAACCGCGACGAAAAAGACAATTTGGGCGTCGGGGTGCGTGACTGCGGTCGTTATGGCGACGATGCTTGCGCTTATCACGCTTGTCGTGAAAAAGAGCGGCGGCGAAATGCCCGTGTATGCCGCGGCGGACAAGGTCGGGCTTAAATACGCGGCGGGCGCGGTGATACTTCTTTCGGTATTTACGACGATGGTATCCGCGCTTGAAACGGCGGCGGAAATAATAGTGCCGGACGAAAAAAAGAAAACCGCGGGCGTCATTTTCGTCACGCTTTTGTCGCTTCCGTTCGTAGGGTTGTTCTCTTTTGAGGATATTGTCGATTATTATTATCCCGTCGTGTCGGGAATGGGCATACTTATCGTAATCGTTTTATCGGTTTTCGTAATTTTCAAAAAACGGGACGGCAAAATCAAAAAATCCGTTGACTTTTAATCCCAAATATTATAACATAAGAAAAATTTACAATTTTTCCGCAAATAATTTTTAACGAGGTGTACAAATGGCAAAGATTTTGAAGGAAGGTTTAACTTTTGACGACGTTTTGCTTATCCCCAAGCGCAGCGACGTGCTTCCCAAAGACGTCGATTTGTCGGTGGAACTTGCAAAAGGGCTTAAACTTAACATTCCGCTTCTGAGCGCGGGAATGGATACCGTTACCGAGTCCCAGATGGCAATCGCGATGGCAAGGGAAGGCGGCGTCGGTATCATTCACAAAAACCTGACGATCGAAGAACAGGCGGCGCACGTAGACCGTGTGAAGCGCAGCGAACACGGCGTCATTACCGATCCGTTTTACCTTGGACCGGACAACCTCGTTACCGAAGCGGTCGCGCTTATGGCAAAGTACAGAATCAGCGGCGTTCCTATCGCGAAAGAAGGGAAACTCGTGGGTATTCTTACCAACCGCGATCTTAAATTCGAGACAAATTACAACCAGCCCATCGGCAATATAATGACGTGGAAAAACCTTGTGACCGCGCCCGTCGGCACCACGCTTGAAGAGGCGAAAGAAATTCTCGGGGAGCACCGCATCGAAAAACTGCCCATCGTCGACGCCGATTTCAATCTGAAAGGGCTTATCACCATCAAAGACATCGAAAAAGCCATTCAGTATCCCAACTCCGCAAAGGACGCAGGCGGCAGACTGCTTGCGGGAGCGGCGGTCGGCATCGCGAACAACACGATGGAAAGGGTTGAAGAACTCGTCAGAAACAAAGTTGACGTAATCGCCGTCGATACGGCGCACGGACACAATGCGATCGTTATCGAAACGGTCAAAAAAATCAAAAAGAAATTCCCTTGCCTTCCCGTCATCGCGGGTAACGTCGCAACGGCGGAAGCCACGCGCGATCTCATCGAAGCGGGCGCGGACATCATAAAAGTCGGTATGGGTCCCGGCAGTATCTGTACGACGCGCGTCATCGCTGGTATCGGCGTGCCGCAAATCACGGCGGTTATGGACTGCGCCGAAACTGCCGACAAATACGGCAAGAAAGTCATCGCCGACGGCGGTATCAAATTCAGCGGCGACATCGTGAAAGCAATCGGTGCGGGCGCGGCGGCGGTCATGATCGGCAGCCTGTTTGCGGGAACTATGGAAAGCCCCGGCGACATCGAAATGTTCCAGGGAAGAAGTTTCAAGGTGTATCGCGGAATGGGCAGTATCTCCGCAATGGCGGCGGGCAGCAAAGACAGATACTTCCAGGACAGCGAAGACGCGAGAAAACTCGTGCCCGAAGGAGTCGAGGGACGCGTACCTTACAGGGGAAGCCTTGCCGACGTCGTTTATCAGATGGTCGGCGGTATCCGCTCCGGTATGGGCTACTGCGGAAAACATAACATCGAAGAACTGCGTACCACGGCGGAATTCGTCAGAATTTCCAACGCGTCGCTTATCGAAAGCCATCCGCACGACATCACGATTACGAAAGAAAGCCCCAACTACTCCACCAGGGCTTAACGGATTTTATTATGGTTTACGGCAATACGAAAGGAATAAAACAAACCGTGCTTGCGCGGCTTGACGCTCTTATCGGGGCGTACGACAAAAACCTTCTTATCGACAGGACGGTTCTTTCGACTATTGCCGAAATTACCGAAAAAATCAACCGCGAGATTTGCGTGTTCGTCGCAAGAAACGGACAGGTCGTCGCGGTGGGAGTGGGCGACAGCGGCACGGTATCGCTTGAAGATTTTTCGTTGAAGCGCAGCGACAAACGGTTTCAGGGCGTGAGATGCGTGCATACTCACCCGAAAGGAAGCGGAAAATTGTCGGATATGGACACGTCCGCGCTCACGTCGATGCGCCTTGACGCAATGATTGCCGTCGGCGTGTTGCACGGAAGAGTAAACGACGTCGAAGTCGCTTTTATCAACGGCAAAAAAATCGACAGGTTTTATTTTAAGACCGCGGCAAAAATCGACGACGCCGATATGATTTCGAAAATCACCGAATACGAAAGAAAATCGGTGATCCCCGACGTTGTCGACAATACGCCCGAAACGCGCGGGGCAATCCTTGTAAACGTCGGCACTGGCAGCGACCTCGACGTCGAAATCGAGGAACTTAAACGACTCGCCGACACGATGGGACTTGACGTCAAAGGCGCGGTTATCCAAAAACAAAATCCCGACAAGGGCTATTGTGCGGGGCTTGGTAAACTTGAAGAAATCAAACGACTCGTGCAGGTGGAAAATGCGGAATTCGTCATTTTCAACAATATGCTCACGGGAAGTCAACTGAACAATATCGAAGAATACGTCGGTGCGAAGGTCATCGACCGTCCGATGCTCATTCTTGAAATTTTCGCGCGGCACGCAACCTCGAACGAGGGCAAACTTCAAGTGCAACTCGCGATGATGAAATATACTTTGCCGAAACTTTTAGGACAAGGCAAAGAATTGTCGAGAATCGGCGGCGGGGGCTCCGGCGGCGCAGCGACGAAAGGAAGCGGCGAAACCAAACTCGAAACCGACAGACGGCGTATCCGTCGCAACATTTACGAACTGTCGGAACGCATCGAAATTCTGAAAAAAGAAAGGGATTTGCGCCGTGAACGCCGCAAAAAATCGGGCATAAAAACCGTTGCCATCGTCGGGTACACAAACGCCGGAAAGTCCACGCTGATGAACCTTCTGACGAAAGCGGGAGTCAAGGCGGAAGACAAACTTTTCGCAACGCTCGATCCCGTGACGCGCAAGATTTTCGTCGATATCGGAAAGGAATATCTTCTGACCGACACCGTAGGTTTCATCGACAATCTCCCGCACGAGTTCGTCGACGCTTTCAGAAGCACGCTGGAAGAAGCAACGTACGCCGACCTTATTCTGCACGTTGCGGATTGCAGTTCAAAGGACCTTGAAAGACAGGAAAAAGTCGTGAAAGACGTCCTTACGTCGCTGGGCGTTACCGACACGCCGATGATAACGGTTTATAACAAAGCCGACGAAAACGCAGGCTTTTCCACAGACGAAAAAAACGCCGTCGTGATTTCGGCAAAAACCGGGGACGGCGTGAATAAACTGAAAGAAATGATCGTCGAAAAATTATTTTAATTTTCCAAGTCGTCTTAATTTGTTGACGTTCATCGGATAATCGGGCGACTTGATAAGCGCGTTCCAAAGCAGGAAGTCGTCGACCGTGGTGTCGTAAAAATTCGCAAGGCTCAAAAGTATGTCGGGCTCCACGTCCTTTAAGTCGTTTTCGTAGCGGCTGTAAGTGCTGCGGGAGACGTGCAAAGCGTCGGCAAGTTGCTGGCTGGTATAGCCTTTTCTTTTTCTGATTTGTTTAAGTAAACGACCGAATAACATTTTTAATCATACAAAAAGGCTCGGTAAACCGAGCCTTTTATCATTTTATCTTAGTAAGCGAGTTCTTTTTCCAGATATTCGACAAGTTTATCGACAGGCATTCTGATTTGCGCCATGCTGTCGCGTTCACGCACGGTTACGGTGTCGTCGTCAAGGGTGTCGAAGTCAACAGTCACGCAGAAAGGAGTGCCGATTTCGTCCTGACGGCGGTAACGTTTGCCGATGCTTGCGCTTTCGTCGTACGTGCAGGAAAAGTGCTTTTGAAGCATACGGTAAATTTCCGTCGCTTTGTCTCCGAGTTGTTTCTTTTGCAAAGGAAGCACCGCAACCTTATACGGCGCGAGAGCGTGATGCAAATGCAAAACAACGCGGGTATCGCCGTCGACTTCTTCCTCGTCATAGGCGTTTGAAAGCACAGCAAGGAACATACGCTCGACGCCCAGCGACGGCTCCACAACGTAAGGAATATATCTTTCGTTCGTGACGGGATCGACATAGTCCATATTTTCGCCGCTGACGCGCTGATGGCAGTTAAGGTCGTAGTCGGTGCGGTCGGCAACGCCCCAAAGTTCGCCCCAGCCGAACGGGAATTTGAACTCGAAGTCGGTCGTGGCGCGGCTGTAAAAGCAAAGTTCTTCCTTATCGTGGTCGCGCAGGCGCAGGTTTTCTTCCTTGATTCCGAGGCCGTAAAGCCAATTTTTGCAGTGTTCCTTCCAGTAATTGAACCATTCAAGGTCGGTGCCGGGTTTGCAGAAGAATTCAAGTTCCATCTGTTCAAACTCGCGGACGCGGAAGATGAAGTTGCCGGGGGTAATTTCGTTTCTGAAAGACTTGCCGATTTGTCCGATACCGAAAGGCACTTTCGCTCTTGTGGTGCGTTGCACGTTTTTGAAGTTTACGAAGATACCTTGCGCGGTTTCGGGACGAAGGTACACGGTGCTTGTCGAGTCTTCCGTGACGCCCTGGAAAGTCTTGAACATAAGGTTGAATTTTCTCACGCCGGTGAAGTCGGAGTTGCCGCAGATCGGGCACGGGATTTTGTTTTCCCTGATATATTCTTCCATCTGTTCGTTCGTCCAGCCGGCGATATTAAGGGTGATACCTTTTTTGGCGTTCCAGTTTTCGATAAGGTCGTCGGCGCGATGACGGGATTTGCACGCTTTGCAGTCCATAAGAGGGTCGGAAAAACCGCCAATATGTCCGCTTGCTTCCCAGACTTTCGGATTCATAAGAATCGCGCAGTCAAGACCTACGTTATATTCGCTTTCAGTGATGAATTTTTTCCACCACGCTTTTTTGATATTGTTTTTAAGTTCGACGCCCAAAGGACCGTAGTCCCAGGTGTTTGCAAGACCGCCGTAAATTTCGCTTCCCGGGAAGACGAAGCCGCGGTTTTTCGCAAGCGCGACGAGTTTATCCATTGTCAGATTTGCCATAAACGCATACCTCATAAAAAAGTTTATTTATATTCTATTTACATATTAAGAAAAAGTCAAGCGAAACGCCGACGGGCAAGGTTTTTATGTAACAAAAAAAATGAAGTTTGCGTATTGTGAAGTATAGATAATCCTTGCGGTTATCGAGTATGAAAGGGAGGTTGTGCTATGAACGGAAACTTTTTCGGCGGCGGTTCGGGCTGTGACTGTATGTTATGGATTCTTATCCTTCTTTGCTGCTGTGGCGGATGCGGCGGCGGTTGCAACGACGGTTGCGGATGCGGCGGCGGAGCGTACGGCTTCTGGCCGTGGCTTGTGATTTTGTGTTGCTGCTGCGGATGCGGCGGTGGCGGCGGGTGCAAATAATACATAAAAGCACCATTTTTTCGGGACGGCGGGCGGCGCCGTCCTTTTTTTAATTTATAATCGCGACGGCGTAGGATAGCGACCACAGATACGAATACCATAAAAGCAGGACGGGAACGGCGGCTTTTGCAAGTTTCCCCGCGCGGGATCGCAGAATAAAAATACAAAAAATCCACATTAACGCCAAAGTGACTGTCATTGTGACAAGTCCAAGCAGGGGATTTCTTGCCGCGAAAAACAGCGCAAGGAACAATGCGGACGAAAACTTGACCGACGCATACAATCCGAATGTCGGATTTACCGCGCCTTTGACGAGCGCGTCGGACACGACGAACGCTTCAAGTGCCGTCGCGGCCGAGTACAACGCCGTGAACGCCGTCGCGTCCAACCAAAACACCGGTAAAGTAAGACCTGAAAACCACGATAGGTTTCTTTGCACGGTGAAACTTCCCGTCCATTCCACGATAAGCGCAAACGAAAGCGCGAAAAACGCGGCGTAAAGCCATTTTACTTTTTGCATATAAAAATTATATTTATAACGCGTATCATATATGTTTGAAAAATAATAGTTGTAAAATGTGCGCGCTTTTGGTATAATAACGTAAAATCACGATAAGGATTAAAAAATGTTACTTGTTATCGACGTAGGAAATACGAATATGAAACTCGGCGTGTACGACGGCGACGTCCTGAAAAAAAGCTGGCGTCTTTCAACCGAGGCAAAGCGCACCGCGGACGAACTCGGAATGATTTTGTACGACTTGTTCAAAAACGTCGGCGTTGAATTTCAGGATATCGACGGCATTATCATGTCGTCCGTTGCGCCCATGCTCAACTACACGGTGGAGCATATGTGCACGTACTATATGAAGAAAAAGCCCGTCTTCGTGGACGCCACGCTTAAAACGGGTTTGAAAATCAAATATAACAACCCCATCGAACTCGGCGCGGACAGGATTGTTGACGCGGTCGGGGCGCACTTTATATACGGCGGGCCGATTATCGTTGTGGATTTCGGCAGCGCGACGACGTTCAATGCGGTGACGGCAGACGGCACGTTTTTGGGCGGCGCGATCTGCGCCGGCGTCAAAACCGCGTCGGAAAGCCTTGTGAATACCGCCGCGAAACTTCCCCGTTTCGAACTTGTTCCGCCGAAAGACGCGATTGCCCGTTCCACAATCGAGGGTATGCAGTCGGGCGCGGTTTACGGATATGCGGGGCAGGTTGACTACATTGTCAGAAAATTCCGCGAAAATCCGCTTATGAAAGACGCGAAAGTCATCGCGACGGGCGGTTTGTCGGAACTTGTCGTCAACGCGGACAAGTCGATTATCGACGTCGTTGACCGCTCGCTTTCTCTCAAAGGGCTTAAAATTTTGTACGATATGAATAAAGAAGGTAATAACGAATGAAAAAAGTCGGCATCGCGCTGCTCGGACTGGGTACGGTCGGGGGCGGCACTTATAAGATTTTGGAAAAAAACCACGACGCTTTCAAAAAGTACGAAGGGCTCGATATCGAAGTCCTGCACGTGCTTGAACGCAATATGAAAAGGGTTGAAGAGTTGGGCGTAAATCCCGACATCGTTTCAACCGACATCGACAACGTCGTGAACAACAAAGATATCTCGATAGTTTGCGAATTTTTCGGCGGTATCGAACCCGCAAGGACGTTCCTTATCAAGGCTCTGGAAGCGGGCAAAAGCATCGTCACCGCAAATAAGGAATTGTTTTCAAAACACTGGCACGAACTCGAAGCGGCGGCAAAACGCGGCAAGGCGGGGCTGTATTTCGAGGCGAGTTGCGTCGGCGGCGTGCCCATAATCCGCACGATTACCGAAGGCATGCAGGCAAATACGATTTTGTCGATCAAGGGCATAATAAACGGCACGACGAACTATATTTTATCGGCGATGAGCGAAAACGGCACGTCGTACGAAGACGCGCTGAAATCCGCGCAGGAACTCGGGTATGCCGAATTCGATCCGACAGCCGACGTCGAAGGCTTTGACGCGTCGTACAAACTGTCGATTTTGTCCACGCTGTCCTATCACAAAAAAGTGCCCGTACAAAGGGTGTATCGCGAGGGCATCACGAAGATTTCCGTGGACGACATAAACACCGGGAAGAAACTCGGCTACACGCTGAAACTCCTTGCAATCAGCAAAAACAACAACGGAAAAATCGAGGCGCGCGTGCATCCCGCGTTCATTAAAAGCAGCCATCCGCTTGCGGCGGTGTCGGGCAGTTTCAACGCCGTGTACCTTGTCGGCGACAGCGTCGGCGATATTATGCTTTACGGCAGGGGCGCGGGCGATCTGCCCACCGGCAGCGCAATCGTCAGCGATATTATTTATGCGGCGCACCAGCGCAAACCACGCTATTTACCGTTCAAAAACGACGGTTCAAGTCGCGATTCGGACTTTATCACCGATTTTAAGAGCAAGTATTACGTCCGTATATGCGCCACCGACCGAGAAGGAATTCTGGGCAGAATTTCAACCGTTTTCGGCAAAAACAAAATCGGCATCGAAAAGGTTTTTCAGAACGAAGAAAACGTCAATTCAAAGACGGACATTATCTTCGTCACGCACCTGAGCCACGAGAAAATCATTGAAAAAGCGTTGAAAGAAATCACCGCTCTTGATGGCGTGAAAAACGTCGCCGCGCTTATCCGCGTTGAAGAATAATGAAAGAAATCACACTGTCCGCAATCGGCGACACAATCAAAAATTTTGAGGAAAAAATCGCTCAGGCACAAACGCTTTGGGAAAAGGTGCAGATCTTTTTCGACACCTACAAAGTGTGGATTCTGGTCGGGCTTGTCGTGCTTGTGGGCATAATCTTTTTTGTCAACATAATGGAAGCGAAAAAGCGCAAAGACGACCGCGACAACAAAAAATAACAGCGCAAAACCGCATTAAAAAACTCCGCCACGGCGGAGTTTTTGTATGAATTTTTGTAAAATATTTGAAAACTATACATCGGATTTTACACCCAACAAGTAATCGGTTGTAACGTCGAAATACTTTGCCAAGGCGATAATATCGGCAATGGACGGCTCGCTTCTGCCTTTTCCCCAAAAGTATATGCAATCGTCGCTTGTACCGATGGCAAGGGCAAGTTGCTTTTGAGAAATGCCGTCCTCTGTTCTTAATTCTTTCAATCGTGATTTGAAGTCCATAATGTTATTATGCCGTAGAAATTACGACAAATGCATTGACAACCGTAAAAATTACGGTTAAAATTTATAACAACAAGGAGAAAAGGTTATGAAAAAAAGTTATATTGTTGTTTTATTGTTAATAATGAGCTTTTCTTTATTTGCATGTACAAAAGCAGCTGGTACAGATAATATTCAAAATGGAAAGAGTGCTTATGAAATTGCCGTTGACAATGGATTTGTAGGTTCGGAAAAAGAGTGGTTATTATCATTAAAAGGTGATAAAGGCGAGCGCGGAGCACAGGGCGAACAAGGAGTCCAAGGTGAACAAGGAAAGCAAGGCGAACAGGGGATACAAGGAGAGCAAGGTGTTCAAGGTGAGCGTGGCGAAAAAGGCGAACAGGGAAAACAAGGGCAACAAGGAATTCAAGGCGAGCGCGGGGCAAAGGGAGAACAAGGAGTCCAAGGTGAACAAGGAATTCAAGGTGAACAAGGAATTCAAGGCGAGCACGGCGAAAATGGTTTATCGGCATACCAAATTTATTTAAAGTATCATCCAGAATATTCTAAAACCGAAGAAGAGTGGATTGAAGATTTAGTAAATGGAAGACTGGCTGATAATATTGATAAATTTGAATACGAATTATTAGATGACGGAACATACGCGATAGGGAGAGGAAATGTGATAGCAGAGTCTATTACAATTCCCATGCAATATAATAATCGAGTTGTATCACAGATTAAAGTTGACGGATTTAAGGATGCGCCTTATTTAAAAGGGATAATTATCGGCGAAAGTATTAAAACAATAGGCAATGGTGCGTTTGTTTAACCTCGCACGAACACCTTTTAATAGTAAAAACCATAGTTTTATCCTCTAATTTCAATTAAAACGGGCATTTTTTGAGTTTCCTTGAACGTAGGTTCGAGGATTTTTTTATTCATACCCTTAAAGATATTGTTATCGACGAAGATTTTAGTCGTATAAATAAGAGAACCCCGAAGGCTTTCACCTTCAGGGCTCTCGTCTTTATCGTATTCAATTGGCTTGGGGGCGATTGGCGTATCTACATAGTGTAGCATAATTTCGATACGGTCATCGCTGTAAACATACACTTTTTCGACAAGCAATTCAATCATCATTTCAGGCTCTTGTTCGACGGCTTTTTTAAGATAGGTTTCAATAGTCTTTTTATCCAAGACCGTTTTTTCTTGCATACGCTCAAAAATGAGTTTTTCTTGTAAGTCTTTGCGTGTGGATTCAAGTTCTTGCAAACGGTCTTTTGTCGTGTCGGTAATAATGCCTTGTTCGATGGCGTTCATAATGTTGTTTATTGATTTGTTTATCCGCAATAACTCTTTTTCAAGCGTTTTGACGGGATTATCGCCTAACAGTTTTGCATTATGCTGTTTGTATATCTCGTCAACGATTACGGTTAAGTTTTTACCCGTCAACGTTTCTTGTAAGGCTTTTAGGACAATGCTTTCAAGCAAATCCTTTTTCATAAATTTGGCATTGCAGTTCTTTTTGCCTATGGCGTTCCAACATTTATAATACTTTGACACTTTACCGGATTTTGAAGTGCCGCTGTATGAAGTCATTCTTGTGCCGCATTCTCCGCAATAAACTCTTTTTCGGAGCAGATAGGAATAGTCCGGAATATGATTTCCGTATCGGTTAGCGTCTATTTTTGCTTTACAACGCTCGAATAATTCCTTGTCTATGATTTTCGGGTAAATGTTATCGTAAACTTCGCCATGTATTTCATATCTTCCCGTATATTTTTCACTATGGAGAATAACGTAAATATTTGCGGCGCTGAAAGGCTTGCCGCGATAGAGGATACCGCGTTCCGCAAAACTTATGGCAATTTCGTTGCCGCGTTCGCCTGCGGCATATCTTTCAAATATTTCTTTGACGATAGGACCTTCTTCTTCGTGGATAAACACCTTTTTCTTTTCGGTGTAATAGCCGTAATTTAGTTTACCGGCGCAGTGTAAACCTTTCAGTCGAGTTTCTTTTTGACCGCGCCTTGTTTTCTGAGATAATTCCTCGCTGTAATATTGGTTCATCCCTTCGAGCAAACTTTCCAACAGTATGCCTTCGGGACTGTCGGGAATATTCTCCATAGCGGACAGAATTTTAATGCCGTTGTCTTTCAGGCGTTTTCTGTGCATAGCCATTTCGAATTTGTTACGGCTGAACCGGTCTAATTTGTAAACGAGAACGAAATCGAATTGCTTTTTATCGCTGTCTTTCAGCATTTGTTGAAAAGCATCACGATTGTCGTTCGTTCCCGTAGTTGCTCTGTCTATGTATTGATTAACGATTAAAATACCGTTTCTTTCGGCATAATCGTTACATACACGGACTTGTCCTTCGATAGATTGTTCTGTTTGTCTGTCGCTCGAATAACGGGCGTAGATGACCGCTGTCTTCATTTGGAAGCCTCCTTGTATTAGCTTTTGAGCACATTTTAACCTTCAAACCGGACACTTTTTTACCGGTTTGAAATTATTTTTTGCTCTTTTAGCAATTTTTTTGCTTTGCTTTGTCTTTCGACAACCACGAAAAATCAGAAAAAGACGCGGCAGTCAAGCGGTATAACCAATAAGAGGCTTACGGCAAAAAAATATTGCCGTTTTAGTTATATGAATTTGTGTTTTAAGCCATATTTTTTTAACTTGACGGCAAGACTTTTTCTGATACGCAAAAAAAAGAGAAAGACATTTTAATCAAGCATATTGAAATGAACACTAAAACTATTCGTCTAAAAAAATAATAAAGGACCGAACGAATATTTAGTCGAAGAATGGCATAATATTTGATTTTTGGGGATGTAATACAGAAAACATTTTGTATTTATGGGGAAATTGCTTTCAAAAAATCTTGATTTTTATATTAAGACATGGTATAATGTCGGTATGAAAAATTTATGGAGGGCTGAAATGGTATTCAAACGTAAAATTTATGACCGCTTTTTAGAGTGGAAAGAAAATTGGGCAGGGAAAAGGGCGTTGCTTGTTCAGGGGGCAAGACGAATCGGAAAGTCAACGATAGTAGAAGAATTTGCTAAAAACGAGTACGAAACGTATATACTTATAAATTTTCAGTCAGATCTCGGTAAAGTAGAACAACTTTTTAAGAACGACATTTCCGATCTCGATACTTTTTTCCGAAATCTATCGTTGTTATACGGAAAAAGGCTGATAGAAAGAAAATCATTGATTATATTTGACGAAGTTCAACTGTTTCCGCTTGCAAGACAGTCTATAAAACAACTTGTTGCCGACGGAAGATACGATTATATCGAAACGGGTTCGCTCATAACGTTAAAGCAGAACGTGGAAAAGATTTTGATTCCGAGCGAAGAGAAGTCTATAAATATGTATCCGCTCGATTTTGAGGAGTTTTTGTGGGCAAGAGGCGATACCATTACGGCGGATATTATCAGAGACTGTTTTTTGAATTTGAAACCGTTAGGGCAAGTTGCACATAGAAAAGTTTTGAAAGATTTTATGTTATACGTTGCAGTCGGCGGTATGCCGCAAGCGGTTATAGAACTCATAGAATCGAATGATTTTTCGCGCGTTGACGAAGTAAAACGAGATATTCTTAAACTGTACAGAGATGATTTGAAGAAGTTGGATTTGAAATATCACTTTTCTACGTCGCTTATATTAGATGCCGTTCCGTCGGAATTGTCTACTCAAAGCAAATTGTTCCGTTCGGTGGCAATAGGCAAGAACAGCAGAGCGTCTAAAACGTATAGTTCGTATGAAGCAATCAAAGATTCTATGATAGTAAATATTGCTAATAATTGCACAGATCCGAGCGTTGGGCTGAACAGAACTAAAGATTATTCGACTCAAAAAATTTATATGGGCGATACGGGACTTTTGGTAACGTCGATTTTCGCAGATTCCAAGTTGCCCATAGAACAATCGATTTATAAGCAGCTTATAGTAGATAAACTCGGCGTAAATATCGGAATGGTAATGGAAAACGTCGTTGCGCAAGCACTGGTTTGTTCCGGATATGAGTTGTTTTTCCATAGATTTGACAGATACGAAGTAGATTTTTTGCTTACGTCGGGCAAAAAATTGTTGCCTATCGAGGTTAAATCGTCATCGTATAGTACGCATAAATCGCTGGATAAATTTCAAGAAAAGTATTCGGATAGAGTTAAAAACTCTTATGTTATTTACAGTAAAGACGTTAAAAGAGAAGGTAATACAACTTATATTCCGTTTTATATGACAATGTTCTTATAATAGCGGACTAGAAAAAACTTCAGTAAAAAGGCAGAAAATATGGCAAAGAACACGGATAGTTCGATTAAATTATTAGTCTTATACGACATACTGCTAAAATCGACGGACGAAGAACACGCTCTTTCGACGAATGAAATCATAGAAGAATTGAAAAAGCGCGGCATTTCCGTTTCGAGAAAAGTTTTGCCGTCGGATATAGACTTGCTGAATAAATATGGGTATGAAATCTGTTCGTATGTAAAGAAATCGCGGTATTATTATGCCGTGCATCAATTTTTCGATACGGCGGAAATTACAATGCTGACCGACGTAATAAAAGCGTCAAAACTCACTGAAACAAGAAAAGAAACGATTATAAACAAGTTGTATTCCACGATAGGAATTTACAAAAACGCCGATAACACGGACAATATCATTTTCTTGGATTCTAAAAAGCACGGTAATTCGAGCATTATTTACAATATCGACGCCATAGAAACGGCAATAAAACAAAAGAAAAAGGTTTCGTTCTTGTATTATCATCTGGACGAAAATAAAAAGAAAGTCTATCATAGGGATAAAAAGCGTTACGTTTTCAATCCGCTGTCATTGATATGGAGCAAGGATAATTACTATCTGCTTTGTTACGACGACAGGCACGACGGAACTTCTCGTTACAGAATAGATAAAATGGAAGATGTTACGGTGGAAGCCGAGCCGATACTTGAAAAAGAAGAGTTCAACAATTTCGATTCGGAAACGTATAGAAAGCAAATCTTTTCAATGTTCGGTGGAGAACTCGAAGAAGTTACTATACAATTCGATAAAGAACTTTTGAGCGATATATACGATAAATTCGGCACGGATATAGAGATACAACGGAAGTATGGCGGCGCGTTGGAAACCACGCTTTCGGTTCAGGTAAGCAAAACTTTTTTCTTATGGATTGTAGGAACTTTAGGAAAGGTAAAAATAATCGAGCCGAATAACGTAAATGAAAGGTTCGACTCATTCGTAAAAGAAATAACGGATAATTATTGATATGGAAAGCGGTTCATTCGTGAGCCGCTTTTTCGTATATAAAAATTTTTAATGTGTCGCTTAATCGGGACAGGTAGTGGTTGTAATCGATTTGCCTTTATGATATAATTCAAACACGAAAATAATTTCGCCCCTTGGAGAAACACCTATGAGAGCAAAGAATGAAGATACAAAGATAAGGATATATGAGTATATCAACGAATACATAAAAAATAATCGGGTAAGTCCGACGATAAACGAGATAGCAAAAAACGCCGGTTGTGCCGTATCGACCGCATATAAATTTTTGGAACGCTTAAAAGACGAAGGGCTTATAGATACGGCAGGGCGCGGACGAATAACTTCTTCGGTAAATAACTGGGAAATGGGGTATGCTCCGATTCTCGGAATTGTTGCGTGCGGAAAACCGAAGCTTGCGGTAGAAGATATTCAAGGGTATTTGCCGCTCAATATGGATTATTTCGGCAAAGGCGAATACTTTTTGTTGGTGGCAAGCGGCGAATCGATGATAAATGCCGATATAAAAGACGGAGATTTAGTTCTTATACGCAAGCAAAACACTTTTGAAAACGGACAAATAGCGGTAGTGCTTACGGAAAGCGATTGCTCGGACGAAAGTATGGCAACTTTGAAAAGAGTGTATCGGGATGATAAGAATAAGCGTTTTCGATTGCATCCCGAAAACGATAATATGAAAGATTTTTATGTCGAGAATATAGACGTAATCGGTATAGCCGTCAAGGTAATCAAAGACGTGATATAACAGCCGATTTTTCCCTTTTTCGGTTTTTATATAATAACGAACGCAAATTCAGTCCTGAAGATTTTGTGTTTCGAGGTATAACGCCGTGGCTTACTTTGGTATAGGAATTCCCGACCGTATCGTAGGTTTGTCAAATACAAACGGCATTATATTACGGGAGAAAGGAGCAATAGAACGCTATGGGAAGCATTAAATTGAAACCAAAAGCGATAAAAGTGGTTTGTAACAACTGTTTTCGAATAACTACGGGTTATCGTGACGAGAACGGAGTTGTTAAGTACCAATGCACGCGATGCGGAGCAACAAGCGTATCGAAAGTAATGGGCAGAAGGCATGTTCAATTAGACGTATATGCGCCTGCTGGACAAGAACTGTTAGACGAAGATATCTAAAAGTAAAATAATTTAATACGGAGTTGCGTAGGCTTATGGTCGGTCTGAAACAGAGACAATGTAAAGCCATAGGATAAACAATTCTTTTCGGACGGTTAAACCAGACGTATATGAGAGGCCGCCGATAGACGATAGGATTTCTATAATTTTGTAGAGTCCGTCGTTTATCGGCGGTTTTTTTCGTTTCAAGAAAAAAAATCAAAAAAATTTTTTCAAACAGGACAAAAAGTGTCCGGTTTGAGTTTTAGACTAACGCCAAGAAAAGCGAAAGGAGGTGAAATCGGATATGACGGCAAGCGAACGCAGGAAAGAGATACTCGAAGTTCTTAGCCTGCGTAGAGTCGAACAAATAAATAATCTTGCGTTTCAATTCGGCGTTTCGGAAAAAACGATCCGTCGCGACATTTTAACATTGTCGCTCGAATATCCGATTTACACCCTCCAAGGCAACGGAGGCGGAATCTATGTAGACAAAAATTTCAGATTAGGCAAGGTGTTCCTAAAAAGCGAGCAACAAGAACTATTGGAAAGGCTTTTGCCGGGGCTTGACGGCAAAGACGCCGAAGTGATGAAAGCGATTTTGAAAACATTCGGGTTAGAAGGAGCGAAAAAATGACGAAGAAAGCGGAAACGGATTATACGGTCAAAGTCAACGGTATGCCGAACTATGCGAATATACCGAAGGCTGTTTTAGAGCCGATAGCAAAGAAATTTCTCGAAAACATTCTGAAAGAACAACAGAAAAAGGAGACGTAAATTTATGGAAGACGTAAGAAACGGTTGCGACAAACTTGTCTGTCGTATAGATAAGTCGGAAAAACTCGTGGAAATCGTAATGAAAGGCTGTAAAACGACGATATGTTTTAAGTCCGACGGAACGGTCGAAATCAAAAACGCGCAGACTGCGTAGTGTCTGAAATCATATAATCCGCAGACCGCAAGACGGCAATGGAAAGCAAATCTCAAACGCTTTTTCTATGCCGTCTTTTCGTTTGCGGAAAAGTATCGGCTCTGCGGGTTCTATCAAATTCAAGGAGCGAAAAAATGAAAAAATACACTTATTACTTTGCGGACGGTACAAAGAACACGATAGCAGTCGAAGAAAAATGGTATGACCTTCTTAAAGAGATGGACGAGGCGGAACGAAAGCAAAAATACAATTACGAGCGACACAATTATCCGCTTTCGCAAGTGGATTATGAGGGCGAAACCTTTGCCGACTATTCAGCCGATCCTTTTGAAAAAATGGTTGCGGAAATAGATAAAGAAAGAATAGCCGCTGCGTTGACTACATTGACGGATTGCCAAAGGGTTCTGTTTGAAAAGGTATTTGTCGAACGCAAGAAAATAACCGAAATTGCGAAAGAAGAAGGCGTTTGTCATCAGGCAATCAGCCAAAGGGTGGAGCGTATCAAGGCAAAATTAAAAAAATTATTGGCATAGACCGTAGCAAAACGCGGATTTCGAGCCTATATAGTGAGAACGTTGAAAAGGAGGCGTAAGGAAATGCAACGATTCAGAGTTGAATGTAATTTCGGCAGTAAGTATTTTGACGACATCTTTAATGCTCGCAGGTATTTCTATAAGTGTATAGAAAGAGACCTGCAAGTGGAATTATGGAAGGTAACGTATCATTTGTGTACTGCAAAAAGGGAATATTCGGCAACGCAAGAGTTAATGGAGTTTTACGGGTATTTGCCTTTTTTGAAGTAAGGATAATTTTGAGCGATAAAAGGGTATAGCGATAAAAAATTCGACGTACAGCGGCCGCGCGTTAAGAAATTTATCGGCTGAAACGCAATGTTTCGTAAAATATCGTTCAACGGTTATATTCGCGGATGCCCTGCGTTATGGGCAATATTATAAAAACGAAAGGAGAATTTTCAATGGCAAACAACAACGAAAGGCGTTGGAGCGTTCCGTCCAAGCGTGCGAAAGGTTACGCGGAAGAACGTAAGGCAAAAGTCCATCAGCACGGACCTAAAGAAGGTAAGGAACTTACCGATTACGAAGCGGGTATGAGGTCGGGCTATCTACAGGCTCAATCCGATCACGCAGGGCTTTTCAAGTACAAAAAGGCTTTAGCCGAGGGCAAAACCAAAGCAGAAGCAAAAAAGATTTCCAGACAGAAAGGTAAAAAATAATAATCAGGAGGATAAACAGTTATGGAAAACAAAATTATCGTAGAAAAAGGCACTTTTGAATACAACGACAAGGAATATTCATCGTATTTCATTGCAGGTAAAATCAAGGGCAAGGACGTAAAGGTAGCGTTGATGCCGCCCGATAAAGGCGGTTGGGCAGTGCTTGATATCCTTTTCAGCGATACCAATCAAGGCGAACTTGTGGTTAAGCCGTATGAACTGAAAGACGAAAAAACGGGCAAGGTAACGGCAACCGGCAATACGTATGCCGTAAGAACCGTTGATGAAAACGGTGAAATTTACGAATGCCCCGTAAAACCGTTCAAGAGTTCGGATAAAGCGCTTTTGAATATGCTTTTGAAATAAGCATAACCTTTGTAAAAACTACGGTTTGCTTTTAAGCAGATCGTAGTTTTTTTACTAAAAATCTAAATTTCGGAGGTAAAAAACATTATGTATCAAGAATTCAATCAACACAAAAAATCCGACGCGGTTAAGTGGATAATCGCTTTTACGCTCATTATCGTGCTTATGGCAGGCGTTGTCGCGGCACTCATTCTGTCGCTTGATAAGCCCACTCCCATCAAACCGCAAGAGAACGGAACGCAACAGGAAACGCCGGACGAATCCAACGCCGCGGTAGTTCTCACTCTCGGACAACCCAGACTTATGAGCATGAAATCGCCTGCTCTCGCTGCGGACAATACACAGCAATACGTATCTCAAACGGT
>OIEH01000008.1_pt1 | contig 139196 bp, 145 predicted proteins | sample 1604811 | NCBI WGS metagenome assembly OIEH01 (sample SAMN01760945, study PRJEB22395) | human gut metagenome | reverse complement strand
CAGGTCCCGTCTGCGCCGCCGCCGTTATATTGCCCGAGGGTGTGATTATTGACGGTGTAAACGACTCAAAAAAATTAAGCGAGAAAAAGCGTGAGTCCTTGTTTGATGTTATAAGAGAACAGGCGCTGTCATACTCAATAGCTTACGCTACGGTTGACGAAATCGAAGAAATCAATATACTGAATGCAACAATGCTTGCGATGCGCAGAGCAATTGACGGTCTTGACATAAAGGCAGACTACGCAATGATTGACGGAAATAAAATTCCGCCGATTGACATTGACGCCGAGTGCATTGTAAAAGGTGATGCAAAATCTATGTCGATTGCTTGTGCATCTATCCTTGCAAAAGTGTCAAGGGACAGACTTTTATATAAGTATGCCGAAGAATATCCCATGTACGGTTTTGATAAACACAAAGGATACGGAACCAAGGTACACAGAGAGGCTATTCTTAAATACGGCCCGTGCCCGTACCACCGCAAAAGCTTTCTTAAAAAGCTGTATAAATAATTATGAAGTTATTTACAACAAAACAAAAGGGTGACATCGGCGAAAAATTTACCGAGCGTTACCTAAAGAAAAACGGTTATAAAATTCTTGAACGCAATTACAGACAAAAATGCGGTGAGATTGATATAATTGCTCAAAAAGGCGAATATATTATATTTACGGAAGTAAAAACAAGGGCGGCAAATTTTATTGCCCGTCCGTATGAGGCTGTTGACCGCAGGAAAATCTCAAGAATAAGAAAAACCGCCGCAATGTATATTGCCGAAAAACAGCTTGACGCTTATTTCCGCTTTGATGTCAGCGAAGTATTTACCGAGCCTGAAAGCGGCAAAGTAATTGACATCAACTATATTGAAAATGCTTTTGAAGGAGCTTCTTATGAAAGTATTTGATTTACATTGTGATACACTTTACAAAGCCGTGACTATGAGCCACGGCTTTTCCTGTTCCGACTATGAAGTTCAGACAGATGTGGATTTTGAAAAATATTTGCAGTGCTTTGCGGTATGGATTCCCGATGATTTAAGCATAAAACAGGGCAGAGCGCTGTTTGAAAAAGCCAAAATTACACTTCCGAAAGAATGTAAAATCAACAATATAAATCTTGTTGATTCTTTTAAAGAAATTAATAATTCAACAAAAAACAAACTTGCAATGTTTACACTTGAAAACTGCAAAATAATCGACAATGATATTTCATATATAAAATACCTTGCCGACAGCAACATAAAAACAGCAACCCTTACTTGGAACGATACAAACTGTATCGGCGACGGCGCAATGGCAGAGCACCCGACAGGCATAACGGAGTTTGGCAAAAAAGCGGTATGTGAACTTGAAAATCAAGGGATTGTCATTGATGTATCACACGCAAGCGATAAACTTTTTTATGATGTGTGCGAAATCGCAGAAAAACCGTTTATAGCCACCCATTCAAACGCAAGAGCGGTTACTGCGCACAAAAGAAATCTTACAGACGAACAGGCAAAAATCATATTTAAAAACGGCGGAATTATAGGACTTAATTTTCATAATGCGTTTCTCAATAACGAACCCGAAAAAGCCTGCATTGATGATATTCTAAAGCACGCAGAGCATTTTTTGTCGCTCGGCGGAGAAGATTATGTATGCCTCGGAAGTGATTTTGACGGCGGAATCTTGCCGTATGACATCAGAAATAACAGAAATCTATATGAAATTTATAATCTTTTTCTGCAAAAAAACTATCAAGAAGCCATAATTGATAAAATTTTTTATGAAAATGCAGTTAATTTCTTTGAAAACTTTGACATTTGATAAATTATGTAGTAAAATGTACTTTGTGTAAAGCAACTCTGAAAGGAAGATTTATATGTTGTATAACAGTACTCAAAATGCAGCCGAAGTTGTATCGGCCGCTCAGGCAATTGCCCAGGGTATTTCTAAGGATGGCGGACTTTTTGTGCCACAGGAATTTCCTAAATATTCCGCAGAAACATTTAATGAGCTTTTAAAGCTTGATTACAAGGGCAGAGCAAAAAAAGTTTTCGCTGATTTTCTTTCTGATTTTACAGAAGAAGAAATCAACGATTGTGTTGAAAATGCCTACACAAAAGAGAAGTTCGGCAGTGACAATCCTGCTCCTTTGGCTTACGCAAAGCTCAACGGCAAGGAACTTAATATTCTTGAACTTTGGCACGGTCCGACTTGTGCTTTTAAGGATATGGCACTCCAGATTCTTCCTCATTTTCTTACAAAATCACTTAAAAAGACATACGACGGCAAAGATGCAGTAATTCTTGTTGCCACATCGGGCGACACAGGTAAGGCTGCTCTTGAAGGCTTTAAAGATGTTGACCATACAAAAATTATCGTTTTCTATCCTGTTGACGGTGTAAGTCCAATGCAGAAGCACCAGATGAACACTCAGGAAGGCAACAATGTTACAGTTTGCGCTATTAAGGGTAACTTTGACGACGCACAGACAGGCGTTAAGAAAATCTTTACTACTCCTGAAATTTCCGCAAAGCTTGAGGCTAACAATATGCTTTTCAGCTCTGCAAACTCAATTAACTGGGGCAGACTTCTTCCACAGATTGTTTACTATATTTCTGCTTACTGCGACCTCGTAAATGCAGGCAAAATCGCTATGGGCGACAAGATTAATGTTGTAGTTCCGACAGGTAACTTCGGCAATATTCTTGCATCATACTACGCAAGCATTATGGGACTTCCAATCAACAAGTTCATCTGTGCGTCAAACTCAAACAATGTTCTTTCTGACTTCATTAAGACAGGTGTTTATGACAAAAACAGACATTTCTATACAACAATTTCACCTTCAATGGACATTCTCGTATCAAGCAACCTTGAAAGACTTCTTTACAAGCTTTCGGGCAACAATGCCGATACTACAAAAGAGCTTATGACTGCTCTCAAGACTGTAGGCAAGTACGAGGTTTCCGACGAAATCAAGGCTGAAATCACATCTAAATTCTTCGGCGGTTTCTGCAACGATGAGCAGACAAAAGCTACAATTAAGGCTCTGTTCGACACAGATAACTACCTCTGCGATACTCACACAGCGGTTGCCGTTAATGTATATGAGCAGTATGTTGAGCAGACAGGCGACACAACTCCGTCTGTTATCGCATCGACAGCAAGCCCATACAAGTTCTCTAAGGCTGTTCTTGAGGCTGTTTCAGACGGCACAGACCTTCCTGAAAATGAATTTGATATGGTTGAAAAGCTATTTGAGGTTTCAAATGCTCCTGTGCCTGCACCTCTTGCAGCACTTAAGGACAAAAAGGCTCGTTTTTCAGATGTTACAGAGGTAAATTCAATGCCTCAGTATGTTCTTGATGCACTTAACATCAAATAATGAGTTTATTTGCGATAGCTGACCTTCATTTGTCACTCGGCGAAGATAAGCCGATGGATATTTTTGCGGGCTGGGACAACTATGTCGAAAGGCTTACAAAAAATTGGAATACACTTGTTACCGATGATGATACGGTTATGATTGCGGGTGATATTTCCTGGGCAATGAAGCTTGAACAAACATATACCGATTTTAAATATATTGATGATTTGCCCGGCAAGAAAATTTTTCTCAAGGGCAATCACGATTATTGGTGGGGAACCAAAAGTAAAATTGAAAAGTTCCTCGACAATAACAATCTTAATTCGATAAATATCCTTTTTAACAACACTTATGTTTGCGACAATAAAGCAATTTGCGGTACAAGAGGATGGTTTCTCGAAAATGAGTCTGACGCTGATGTAAAGGTACTTAACCGTGAAGTAGGCAGACTTGAAATGTCGATTTCAGAGGCGGAAAAAACAGGGCTTGAGCCTGTGGTTTTTCTGCACTATCCGCCTGTCTACTGCAACACCGAATGCAGCGAAATTATGAATGTATTATTAAAACACAATATAAAAAGATGCTATTACGGACACATTCACGGCAAATCAAATATGCGGTATGCCGTTGAGGGTGATTATAAAGGTATAAATTTTAAGCTGATCTCTTGCGACCGACTCTCATTTATGCCGATTTTGGTACGATAATAAGCATAAATTTGCTTTTGAGTATTGGCAAAACTGAATTTTTGTGTTATAATGAACTGATACTGATTATATTTGTATAAAAAATCAAATTTGGAGGATTTCAAAAAATGGCATTAAAAGAAAGCAAAAAACTTGAGCAGGCTAATTCATACGAGTTAGTTGTTACAGTTGACGGAGAAACTTTTGAAAAAGCACTTAACACAGTTTACAAGAAGGAAGTTAAGAAAATTAACATTCCCGGTTTTAGAAAGGGCAAAGCTCCACGCCACATTATTGAGAAAATGTACGGCAAAGAAGTATTCTATGATGACGCTATGCAGGATTGCTATCCTGAGGCTCTTTACAACGCAGCAGAAGAGGCAGGCGTAAAGATTGTTGCTGTTGAATCTATCGAAGTTACAGAGGTTGAGAACGGCTTTACTTTCAAGGCAAACATCGTTGTTGAGCCTGATATGGAAATCAACAACTACCTTGGCTTTGAAGTAACAAAGAAGTCAACAGAAGTTACAGACGAGCTTATTGACGAAGAAATCGAGAAGGTTCGTGACCGTAACTCAAGAATGGTAACAGTTGAGGACAGACCTGTTGCTAACGGCGACATCGCAGTTATCGATTTTGAAGGCTTTGTTGACGGCGTTGCATTTGACGGCGGTAAAGCTGAAAACTACAACCTTACAATCGGTTCAGGCAACTTTATCCCGGGCTTTGAGGAGCAGATTATCGGTCACAGCACTGACGAAGAGTTCTCTATCAATGTTAAGTTCCCTGAAGAGTATCAGGCTGAAGAGCTCGCAGGTAAGGACGCAGAGTTCAAGATTAAGCTTCACGAGATTAAGGCTAAAGAACTCCCTGAAGTTGACGATGAGTTTGTAAAGGATGTTTCAGAGAAAGAAACTGTAGCAGAATACAGAGATGAGCTTAAAGAAACAATCGCTGCCCGTCTTGAGGATGAAGCTGAAAAGGATAAGGACAATCAGATTGCCGAAAAACTTATCGAACTTCTTGAGGGCGAAATCCCACAGGCTATGTATGACAACCAGGTAAACGAAATGGTTAGAGATTTCGAGATGAGAATCCGTTCACAGGGTATTGATATGAACACATACCTCCAGTATATGGGTATTGACCTTGACGGCTTAAAGAAGATGTATGCCGACGAGGCTAAAAAGAGAGTTCAGTTAAGACTTGCTCTTGAAACAATCGCTAAGAAAGAGAATATTGAAGTAACAGACGCTGACCTTGACGAGGCTTACAACAAGATGGCAGAAGCTTACAAGGTTGATGTTGAAACAGTTAAGGGTGCAGTTCCTGCCGAAACACTTACACTTGATGTTAAGGCTGAAAAGGCTCTTAATATGGTAAAGGACAGTGTAGTTATTAAATAATTTGAATAATTAACCTGTTTTTGTTAATTACTATTTACTATAATGAAAGGTTTTGATCAAATGGCATTAGTACCATATGTACTTGAACAGACAAGCCGTGGCGAACGCTCATACGACATCTACTCAAGACTTCTTAATGACAGAATCGTTATGCTCACAGAAGAAGTGAACAGTGCAAGTGCAAGTGTAGTAGTAGCACAGCTACTCTACCTTGAGAGCCAGGATCCTACAAAGGATATTTGCCTTTATATCAACAGCCCCGGCGGCAGTGTTACAGATGGATTTGCAATATTTGATACAATGAATTACATCAAATGTGATGTTTCCACTATTTGTATGGGTATGGCAGCAAGTATGGGTGCATTCCTCCTTGCAGCCGGCGCAAAGGGCAAGCGTCTTGCTCTTCCAAACAGTGACATTATGATTCACCAACCGTCAGGCGGTGCACAAGGTCAGGCTACAGATATGGAAATTCATACAAGACACATTCTTGATATGAAACAGCGTATTAATCAGATTCTTGCTGATAATACAGGACAGCCGATTGATGTAATCGCAAGAGATACTAACAGAGATAACTTTATGACTGCTCAGCAGGCTCTTGAATACGGTCTTATCGATAAGGTTATTGAAAAAAGATAAGGTGAGGAAATCTTAATGGCAAACAAAAACAACGAAAAAGAAATATACTGCTCTTTTTGCGGAAAGCCACAGGAATTGGTTGGCCGTCTGATTGCAGGCAACGGCGTGTATATTTGCGACCAGTGCGTTGATTTATGTATGAATATTCTTGAGCAGACAGAAGAACTCGAGAATACAGCGGTTGACGCAGAGCTTGCTAAAAAAGATGATACCGTTTCTATTCCAAAGCTCCTTAAGCCTAAGGAAATCAAGGAAATTCTTGATGAATATGTAATCGGTCAGGATGCCGCAAAAGTTACGCTCAGTGTTGCTGTTTATAACCACTACAAGAGAGTGTTTTCAAACGAAACCGATGTTGATTTTTCAAAAAGTAATGTTCTTTTGCTCGGCCCGACAGGCGTAGGTAAAACTTTGCTTGCTCAAACTCTTGCAAAAGCACTTGATGTTCCGTTTGCCATTGCAGATGCCACCACACTTACGGAGGCTGGCTATGTCGGCGAAGATGTAGAGAACATCTTATTAAAGCTTATTCAGGCTGCTGATTTCGACATTGAAAAAGCAGAGCGAGGCATTATTTACATTGATGAAATAGACAAAATTGCCCGTAAATCGGAAAATCCGTCTATCACCCGTGATGTAAGCGGTGAGGGTGTTCAGCAGGCATTGCTCAAAATTATTGAGGGTACTGTTTCCAATGTGCCTCCGCAGGGCGGCAGAAAACATCCGCAACAGGAATTTTTACAGATAAACACAAAGAATATTCTGTTTATCTGCGGCGGTGCTTTTGACGGTCTTGAAAAGATTGTTACAAAGCGCAAAGGCTCTTCCGTAATCGGCTTCGAGTCATTTATTCAGGATAAAAAAGAGCTTGACGAAACCTATTGGATGAAAGATGTTACTGCACACGATCTTGTTAAGTACGGCATAATTCCGGAGCTTATCGGCAGACTTCCCGTTATTACGGCTCTAAGCGGTCTTGATACCGACGCTCTTGTGCAAATCCTTACAGTTCCTAAAAATTCAATTGTTCAGCAGTATAAAAAACTCTTTGAGCTTGACAATGTTGAACTTGTATTTGAAGATGAGGCTTTAAAGGCAGTTGCCAAAAAAGCGCAGGAACAGAGAACAGGTGCAAGAGGACTAAGAGGAATTATGGAGGGAATACTCACAAACCTTATGTTTGAAATTCCGTCCGATCCGACTATTGAAAGGGTAACAATCACAGAAAAGGTTGTAACCGAGGGCAGCGAACCCGAACTTCTCAGAAACGAAGACAAGGTGGCTGTTTCAATCAACTTAAAACAAGATGCAAAGAAGCGTCAAAAACGAAGCACAGCTTCTTAAAGTATTGTAAATAATTAAAGCTGTATTGCCGAAAAAACAATACAGCTTTTTTTGATTAGATTTAATTGTGAAATAAATTGTGATGGGAGGATAGAAAATGGACGATAGAAACGATAATTTAATACTTTTGCCCGTTCTGCCGCTCAGAGGACTTGTTGTTTTTCCGAAAGCACTCATTCATTTTGATGTGGGAAGAAAGAAGAGCATCAGTGCTATAAATGCCGCTATGAAAAACGATCAGCTTATTTTTCTTGTTACACAGAAAGACGCTGCCGAAAACGACCCGGATATTACAAAATGCTACTCAACAGGCGTAGTTGCAAAAATAGTTCAGGTAATCAAACAGCCCGATAACTCAACAAGAGTTGTTATTGAGGGCAAATTCAGAGCCGGAATTGTAACTCCTGTATTCGATAAAAATTGTCTTATGGCCGAAGTTGAGCCGTATCCGGATAAAAAGTTTAAGCACACCTCCGAACAACTCGGTTTGATGCGTGCTGTCAGATTGGAATTTGAAAACTATGTCAAGGTAGCTCCTCGAGTTCCGAATGATATTATATTTAAAGTTGCCTCTTGTAAGTCTTGCGGCGAGCTTGCAGACTACATAGCTGACAACATTGTGCTTGATTATCAGGCAAAGCAAACTATTCTTGAGGAACTCGACCAAACCGAGCGACTTGATATGTTGCTTGATATTCTTATAAATGAAACCTATATTCTTTCTATTGAAAAGGATATTGTTCAGAAAGCAAGAGACAGAATTGAAGAAAATCAGCGTGATTATTTTCTAAGAGAGCAGAAAAAGATTATTGAAGAAGAACTCGGCGAAGACGATAATCCGTCCGCAGAGGCAGAGGCTTACGCCGAAAGAATTTATGCTTTGGAACTTTCCGAAGAAACTGAAAATATCCTCATCAAAGAGTGCAAAAAACTTATGCGTATGCCTTACGGAAGTCAGGAGGCGTCTGTAATCAGGACTTATCTTGACACAGTGCTTGACCTTCCGTGGAACACAGCTACCAAAGATAAAATTTCCGTTACCAAGTTAAGAAAAGAACTTGATAAATCTCACTTCGGACTTGCTAAAATCAAGGAAAGAATCATTGAGCAGCTTGCAGTTACAAAATTGAGAGGTTCGCAGGACGGTCAGATTATCTGTTTTGCAGGCCCTCCGGGTGTCGGCAAAACCTCGATTGCACAGTCAATTGCAAAGGCTATCGGCAGAAAGAGCCAAAGAATTGCACTCGGCGGCGTGCGTGACGAGGCAGAAATCAGAGGTCACAGAAGAACTTACATCGGCTCTATTCCTGGCAGAATTATGACTGCCATTCAGAATGCAGGTTCAAACAACCCTGTTCTTATTCTTGACGAAATCGACAAACTTGCAAGCGATTACAAAGGTGACCCTACATCCGCTTTGCTTGAAGTCCTCGATTCGGAACAGAACAACAAGTTTGTTGACCATTATATTGATATTCCTTTTGATTTGTCTAATGTAATGTTCATTACAACAGCCAATGATGTATCACAAATTCCCGCACCGTTGCGTGACAGAATGGAAATCATTGAGCTTGACAGCTATACAAGAGAAGAAAAATTTAACATTGCTAAAAAGCACCTTGTTCCAAAGCAGCTTGAAAAGTGCGGATTTACCGCTAAAGAGGTTAAATTTACTCAATCGGCGCTGTATTTCCTAATTGATTTTTATACAAGAGAGGCGGGTGTTCGTACTCTTGAAAGATTAATCGGAAATGTGCTCCGTAAATGCGCAGTTAAAAAACTTGAAGACGAACAGGAAACTTTTAAAATTACAGACAAAGAAATTCTTGAAATGCTCGGACACAAGAAATTTACAACCGATAAATTGCCGTCAAAGGACGAAATCGGCACTGTAAACGGACTTGCTTGGACAAGCGTCGGCGGTGAACTTTTACCGATTGAAGTTGCGGTTATGGAGGGCACGGGCAAACTTGAGCTTACGGGTTCTCTCGGCGATGTTATGCAGGAGTCGGCAAAGGCTGCCGTTACTTGCATAAGAAGTCACGCAAATTCACTCGGAATTAATCCGCAGTTCTATAAAAATAAAGATATTCACATTCACGCTCCAGAGGGTGCTGTACCAAAGGACGGTCCTTCGGCGGGTATTACAATGGCAACCGCCATTTATTCAGCTTTGACAGGAAAGCCCGTAAAGCGTGATGTTGCAATGACAGGTGAAATTACCCTACGAGGCAATGTAATGCCGATAGGCGGCTTAAAAGAAAAGAGTATGGCTGCATATAAATCGGGCATTAAAACCGTAATCATTCCAAAGGAAAATGAAGCAGACCTTGAGGAAATAGACCCTGTTGTAAAGGAAAAAGTAAGTTTTATTCCTGTTACAAGTTTCTCGCAGGTAGTCCCGATTGCAATAGTCGATGTACCTGTAATTTCAGAAAAGCAATGGAACGCAGTTGCCGATAATACGGTAACTACCAAATCGGAAAACATCAGACAGTAGGGGTGAGGTAAATGAATTTTAACGAAGTACAATTTGAATTTGCCGCCGGCACAAAAGAACAGCTGCCAAAATCTGATATGCCCGAAATTGTTTTTTCAGGACATTCAAATGTCGGAAAGTCCTCTCTTATAAACAAACTTGTGCAGAGAAAAGCGCTTGCCAGAGTCAGCGCACAGCCGGGTAAAACCGCTACTATAAATTTCTATAAATTAAAGGAATTTCGTATGGTTGACTTGCCAGGATATGGCTATGCTAAGGTTTCTAAAAACGAAAAGAAACGCTGGGCAGAGCTTGTAGAGGGCTATTTTGCGCAGGAAAGAAACATTAAGCTGATTATCCAAATTCTCGATATGCGCCATCCTCCTACAGATGACGACCTTGAGATGGTGGACTTTCTTTACAGAAGTAATTACCCATTTGCTGTAGTGCTTACAAAGCGTGACAAGCTGAACAAAACAAACCAGAAACTACAGCTTGAATACTATCAGGATATTTTCAGCACAATCGAAGATTTACCTATGATAGAGTTTTCGGCACAGGACGGATATGGCAAAGAGGAAATAAAGGCTCTTATAGAGTCACATATTTTGCAGACCGAATAAAAGGCTGCGCAAGTAAATATCAGGAGGTATGAGAGAATGTTTGTAAATGATTGCTTAAACATTAACGAAAAAGGACATCTTACAATCGGCGGTTGCGACACAGTTGATCTTGCAAAGGAGTACGGCACTCCGCTTTATGTGCTTGACGAAAACACAATCAGAACAACCTGCCGTTCATATGTTAAGTCTTTCAAAAAGTTCTACAACGGCAACGGTATGCCGCTTTATGCCAGCAAGGCGCTTAGCTGTAAGGAGCTTTGCAGAATTGCAAACGAAGAGCATCTCGGACTTGATGTAGTATCGGGTGGCGAGATTTATACAGCACAGCAGGCAGGTTTTCCTATGGAGAAAACCCATTTTCACGGCAACAATAAAACAGCCGCTGAAATTGAATTTGCACTTAACGCAGGTGTCGGCACATTTGTAGTCGACAACCTTTACGAGCTTGAGCTTTTAAACGAAATTGCAGGCAAACTCGGTAAAAAGGCAAAGATTTCATTCAGAATCAAGCCTGGTGTTGACGCTCACACACATAACTTTATCAGAACAGGTCAGATTGACTCAAAGTTTGGCTTTGCACTTGAAACAGGCGAGGCTTTTGAGGCTGTTAAAAAGGCACTTGAATATGAAAATGTAAACCTTGCAGAACTTCACTGCCACATCGGTTCACAGATTTTTGATATTGACCCATTCGTTACAGCTGCAGAAATTATGATGGACTTCATCGGTAAAATCAAAGACGAGCTTGGTGTTACAATCAGCAACTTAAACCTCGGCGGCGGCTTTGGTATTATGTACGTAAACAGCGACGAGCCTGTTCCTTATGAGAATTATATGGAAAAAGTATCTGTTGCCGTAAAAGCAAAGGCTGCGGAACACAATGTGCCTGTACCTTACATCTTTATTGAACCGGGCCGTTCAATCGTCGGTGAGGCAGGTATTACGCTTTACACCGTCGGCGGTATCAAAGAAATCCCTGACATCAGAACCTATGTATCTGTTGACGGCGGTATGACCGACAACATCAGATATGCGCTTTATCAGTCTGATTACACAGTAGTAAACGCAAGCCACGCAGACAAAGAGGCTACACAGACCGTTACCGTTGCAGGTAAGTGCTGCGAAAGCGGCGACCTTGTACAGGAACACACACAGGTAGCTCCTGTTACAGTAGGCGATACACTTGCTGTTCTTTCAACAGGTGCATATAACTACTCAATGGCATCTAACTACAACAGAATCCCTCGTCCTGCTATTGTTATGGTAAACAACGGCAAGTCAAGAGTTATTGTTAAGAGAGAAAGCTACGAAGATATCGTAAGAAACGATATTTGATAAAAAATTAAAGGTCACTTTTGAAAAATCGGAAGTGACCTGTTTTATTGTGCAACGAACCGTCGACAATCAGTCGGCGGTAATTTTTTGCCTTAAAAGGGGATAGGTTATTCCTTGAAATTTTAAAATAAAATTATCATTTTAAAATCCGAACAATGAGTTAATTCTTAATCTATAAAATTTACATAACCGTTATTTATTGAATTTATCAAGACCGAGAATGTAATCACTTGACACTCTGTAAATCATACAAAGTGAAATCAAATGCTTTATAGGCAAATCACGCTTTCCGCTTTCATATTTGCTGTACTGTTCCTGCCTTGTATGCAGCAGAAAAGCAATCTCCGCTTGAGTATATCCGTTTGCGATTCTTAATTCCCTTAATCTTTTAGTGTAGTCCATAAAATCACCGCATTTCAAAATATTACTATTTGTATTATATCATTGTTTATGTGCGTTTGCAACTAAAGCAAATGTTAAAAATCCAACTGACGAACTATACAAAACGGTAAGTTAGTGTTAAAAACTTATTTCAAAGCAACTCGAGCACAAGCAACTTTCATAACTTAGGTAAAATATTTTTATTTTCGACAAAATAATAGCTAAATATTAACAAGTTTATAAACTTTATTTAAAAAACTTGCAAAACAGTTAAAAAAGTAGTATTATAAGTATGTCGAAAGCCACAAACAATATTTAATTGTGGTAATGATAAATTGTTTTGAATTAATAAGGAGGAACATACAATGTCGTATGTAAGTGAACAGCTCGAAAAGCTTAAAGCAAAAAATCCAAATGAACCTGAGTTTATTCAGGCAGCTACAGAAGTTTTAACATCACTTGAGCCTGTATTTGAGGCTAATCCTAAGTATCAGGAGAACGCAATTCTCGAAAGAATCACAGAGCCTGAGCGTGTTATTATGTTTAGAGTTCCTTGGGTTGACGATAACGGCAAGGTACAGGTAAACCGTGGTTTCCGTGTACAGTTCAACAGCGCTATCGGACCTTACAAGGGCGGTTTAAGATTACATCCGTCTGTAAACCTTGGTGTAATTAAGTTCCTCGGTTTTGAGCAGATTTTCAAGAACTCATTAACAGGTCTTCCTATCGGCGGCGGTAAGGGCGGCTCTGACTTTGACCCTAAGGGCAAGAGCGACAACGAAGTTATGGCTTTCTGCCAGAGCTTTATGACAGAGCTTTGCAAGCACATCGGTGCTGACACAGACGTTCCTGCAGGCGACATCGGTACAGGCGCTCGTGAGATTGGTTATATGTTCGGTCAGTATAAGAGAATCAGAAATGTATATGAGGGCGTTCTTACAGGTAAGGGCCTCAACTGGGGCGGTTCTTTAGCAAGAACAGAGGCTACAGGTTACGGTCTTCTTTACCTCACAGAGGAAATGCTCAAGTGCAACGGTAAAGACATCAACGGTGCTACAGTTTGTATTTCAGGTGCAGGTAATGTTGCTATTTACGCTACACAGAAAGCTACAGAGCTTGGTGCTAAGGTAGTTACACTTTCTGATTCAACAGGTTGGGTTTACGATGCAGAGGGTATCGACCTTGACGCTGTTAAGGAAATCAAGGAAGTTAAGAGAGGCAGACTTTCAGAGTACAAGAACTACCGTCCAAATGCAGAGTACCATGAGGGTAAATTCGATTGGTCAGTTAAGTGTGATGTTGCTCTTCCATGTGCTACACAGAACGAGCTTAACGCTGACGATGCTAAGAGACTTATCGCTAACGGTTGCTATGCAGTAGCAGAGGGCGCTAATATGCCTACAACTCTTGAGGCTACAAAGCTCATCCAGGAGGCAGGTTTACTCTTCGCTCCGGGTAAGGCAGCTAACGCAGGCGGTGTTGCTACTTCTGCTCTTGAGATGTCACAGAACTCACAGCGTCTTTCATGGACATTTGAGGAAGTTGACGCTAAGCTCAAGAACATTATGGTTAATATTTTCCACAACATTGACAATGCTGCTAAGAAGTACGGCTATGAGGGCAACTATGTAGTAGGTGCTAACATCGCAGGCTTTGAGAAGGTTGCAGATTCAATGATTGCTCAGGGTGTTTGCTAATTAAATCCTTTAATAAATTCAAAATCCTGTCTGATTTTTCAGGCAGGATTTTTTATATGTTTATTTCGCTTTTATTGTAAGGTTCTTTATTTCATATGCTAATAATTCTGTTTTTACTGTGCAAAATACTTTTGAGGTGATTTTTATGGCTAAAAAAGGAATGCACAGAGCAGATAACAATTACGATAAAAATAAAAGCAGAGCAGAGATTGTACCCGAATTGCAGGGCGGAGCTAAACTTAGCAACGAAAAAGCCAATCCGATTATTGCAGGCACACAGCCGCCGTCACAAAAGGTGTATCACAGTAAACCGCACAGCGAAAGACCTATTTCAAATTTTTATTCTTATATAGACAACGACTTAGCAAGAGATAATCTTGAAAGCAATATTCCAAGCGCAGATTTGCAGGATTTGTAATCAGAAACGGCATACCATTTCAATGTTAAATTATAGAAATGGTATGCCGTTAATTTATATTCGTGTTTTTCGTATAAAATATTATTAATACTTAACGGAGGTAAACACGATGAAAGAAAGAGTTTTAACAGATGATAAAATATCATCATTCGCCATATATCTTAAAAACGAAGAAAAAAGTAAAAATACAATAGAAAAATATATTCGTGATGTAAAACTTTTTTTCGCTTATGTGAAAAGTGTTGAAATCACAAAAGAAAAAGTTATTGCCTATAAAAACAAACTGATATGCGATAACTACGCCATACGCAGTGTTAATTCAATGCTTGCGTCAATTAACAGCTTATTTGTCAAAATTAAGACTTTTTAGCAAAATGCATAAAATAATATGTGACAAATTAGAACTATTTATAATTGAGTAAATCTTAAAAATATGATAGAATAATGCAGAAGATAAGTAAAGAAGGTATTTTATGTTATTAAAATATAACCGAAATTTATATTGTAAAGAGGCTTTATTAAAAGCTGCATTTAATTTTACTGACAAGGCATATATACATCTTAGTCAAACAGAAAATGAATATATCGTTGATTTTGTCATAAAAGAGGGAAATACTGTATCAGAACAAGAATTTGACAACGAAATGATCTTTCAAACAATGCGACATAAGGTGTATTTGGAAACCGCAGACATCAGAAAAATTATGGTGGCACGAGCTATGGCATCTACAATAATCAATGATGAGGAACCTAAGAAGCAAACAATTGATTTTAACGCTGATGAAATACTTACAGATTGGTTTGAAAACAATGAAAATAATTGAATTTGATTTGAATTTATATGATCAAAAGTGTATTGAAAAATCCATTGAAGATTTTTCTGATATTGCAGAAATTATTCTTGAAAAATACGACAACAAAATAATTTGCAGAGTGTTAAACTCAAAATCGGACATAAATTTAACTGTCTGTGAATTTTCCAACTACATTATCGATCTAATGAATGTGATATAAATGAACATTTTAACCGTATTAAAAGTTGTTTTGATTATTATTTTATGTATAGGCTCATCTTATACTGATATAAAATTCGGATATGTAAAGAATCTTTATTTGTTGCCGTTTCCTTTGTTTGGAACTGTCTTGCTTGTTTTGCAGTATATGTTTTTCGGAGTTGAAACCCTACTTGATTCTGTAATTAGTATTTTAACTTCTCTAATAATATCTGTTATCTTATACATTGCACACATTTGGGCGGCAGGTGATTGCAAGCTTTTGATTGCACTTTCACTTTTAGCACCGGTAGAATTATACTCTAAATTTAATTTTCTGAATTTTTCTATAATTTTTGTAATTGCGTTTGCGTTTGCATTCAGTTACATATTCCTTATTTTTGATTCTATATATTGCGGTATTAAACAGAAAAAAATCGCTGATAAAGCTAAAATTAAATCCGGTATGAAGTCGTTCATGTTAAACTACATATCGTCCGTTTGTTGCATAATAGCAATTGACAACATATTTTTATACTTTTTCTATGAGTTCTTTATGCATTACATATTTGTGCTGTTAGCAATAAATATATCTTTTGTTATTTTGCTGAATTCATTTAAGCGTCTTGATAAAAGGATAGTTCTGCCAATAGCATTGATTTTGGCAGTTATATTTATATGCCTAAGGCAATCGTTTGGAATTATGTATATTGTTAATTTCGGACTTGTATTTATAGTTATACTTATGAAACTTTTTATCAGCGAGTACAATTATGAATACATTAATACCTCTGATGTTAAGGCAGGTATGATTATTTCCACTGAAACTTCAATGTTGTTTTTGAATTCAAGAGTAAAAGGGCTGCCTGATATATCAAACGAAAACATAAGTGATAGATTATCTGAAAGTGAATGTGAAAGTATTCGCCGATGGGAAAAGTCAAGTTATGGAAGCAAAACAGTTAAAATAGTGCGAAAGATACCGTTTGCTATATTTATTTCACTTGGAATAGTAACCTATATCATTGTGGGAGTAATGCTAAATTGATTATAAGAATTAAAGATTATGATGAAAAACCAAGAATATTTTCATTTGCTAAGAGTGAGAGCGTAAAAGACTATTTATTGGGAAAAGACTTGAGTACGGGACTCTTGGGCAATAGAAGTATTATCATATACCCTGAAAACATTACTCTCAATTTGTCAGAAGAAGAAACGCAAAGATTTAGTTCGTGTACCGATTATGATATTTTTCAGGTTGACAGCCGAGGTAATGCCTATAAATACTTTAATAATGCTTCACTTGATAATGCAATACTTGTTACAAACAGATGTAATTCAAATTGCGTTATGTGTCCGACTGCTGAGTCTATACGAAAAAACGGCGAGAATTATTACGGTGATGAACTTATAAATATAGCAAAATATTTTCCGGACGATGTGTGTCACATAACAATTACAGGCGGAGAACCGTTTTTGATAGGCAAAAGTATTTTCGATTTGCTTTATTTTCTTAGAGAAAATTTGCCGAATACTTCGTATTTGTTACTCACAAATGGTAGAATCTTCAGCAATAAAGAGTACCTTAATTTATTTAAGCAAACTTGTCCTCGCACTCTCAAATTAGGAATACCTATTCATGGGTATAACAGCGAAACTCACGATTGTATTACTCAGGCTAAAGGAAGTTTTATTCAAACATTCAACGGTTTGTTGAATTTGTTGTCTATCGGAGCAAAAATAGAACTGCGTATAGTTGTAAGCAAACTAAATGCAAATTTCATAACCGACATAGCTAAACTCATTACCGAAAACTTCTTAGGCGTTGGGTGTGTAAAATTTATAGGACTTGAAATGACAGGCAATGCTGCAAAGAATAAAAACAGAGTATGGATAAGCTATCCGGATTCTTTTAGAGCCTCAAAGGAAGCAATTGATTTGCTGATTGGCGCAGGCATTGATGTGGGATTGTATAATTTCCCTCTTTGCGCTGTTGATAAGAAGTACAGAAGTCTTTGCGAAAAAAGCATTAGTGATTATAAAATCAGGTATGTAGAACAATGTGAAAAATGCTATCAAAAAGATGCATGCGGCGGAATGTTTGCGGGCACTGTAAGACATTCAAAGGATGATATCATACCGTTAGGAAAATAAAAATATGATTAATTATTTTAATTTTAAAAAATTTAATAATAAATATCTTATTACAAATGATTTAGGACGATATTTGTTTGCGGATAAAAAAGAACTTTTTTCTCTAATAAATAATCAAGTAGATATGAATTCAGATTTTGGAAAATCAGCAGAGAAAAATATGTTTTGTTACAATGGTTCTCCAAGAGGATTTGCCGAAAAAGTAAAACCGTATTTTCGTGACAGTAAAAATTATCTTTTCTCGTCAACTGGATTGCACATTTTTGTTGTTACTAAAAGTTGTAATTTAAAATGTGTATATTGTCAAACTCAAAACGGTAACGAAATACCTAACGGATTTATGACAGAAGAGATTGCAGAAAGAGCCGTGGATATAGCTTTGACTTCACCAAATGATAACCTTTCGTTTGAATTTCAGGGTGGGGAACCTCTTGCTAATTTTTCTGTTATTCAACATATCGTGGAATATACGGAGTTAAAGAAAAGATCAAAAAATATTACATATAACATCGTGACAAACCTCACGCTTATAACTCAGGACATTGTTGATTTTATTAAAAAATATAATGTAGGCATATCAACTTCAATTGACGGCAATGAACTTGTGCATAATATGAACAGGCGTTATCGCAACGGCAAAGGTTCGTATTCTGATGTGAAACACTCTATTGAACTATTGAAAGTTAATGGTGTAAGGTTTGGTGCAATTCAAACTACAACTTCCAACAGTCTGCCGTTTTATAAAGAAATAATTGACGAGTATATTTCAATGGGCTTAAAAAGCATTTTTATCCGACCGCTTACTCCTCTTGGTTGTGCAAATAAAGATTGGAATTTTGTCGGATATTCTGCCGAAAAATTCATAGAATTTTACAACAAAGCTTTTGATTATATTTTGCAACTCAATATGAATGGAACAGAAATTAGCGAAGGTCACGCTACAATTTTTTTATCTAAGATTCTGCATGGCTATCCCGTGAATTATATGGAGCTGCGTTCTCCATGTGGAGCAGGTATTGGCCAAATTGCTTATTATTTCGACGGTAATGTCTATACTTGCGATGAGGGAAGAATGCTTGCTGAAATGGGAGATGATTCCTTTAAACTCGGTAATGTGTATAACAATACATATGATGAACTTATAAATTGCAATAATTGTAAAGCCGCTTGTATTTCAAGCGTACTTGAATCACTCCCAACCTGTCACGATTGCGTTTACAGCCCCTATTGCGGAACTTGTCCTGTAACAAATTTGGCATTAAATAAAAATATATTTAACAGAGAACCGAATTCTTACAGATGTAAAACATATAGAGGAATTCTTGATAAGATTTTCTCTGCACTCCAAAATGAAAAAGAGAAATCAATAATAGAGAAATGGTAGGTTTAAATTTATGGAAAATGATATGTTTCCAAGGGTTAAGAAAGAGATAATCAATTTTATCAATGATGAAGAAGGTAATATAACAAGAAACAAGATACTTGCAGTTGGTTCAATGGTGATTTTGTTGAGCATCATTGCAGGGATAAATGCTCAAGCCGCACATTCTTCTCACAGTTCACATTCTTCGCATTCATCAACTTCTTATCATCGTTCTCATGTGTCACATACATCTGCTAAAAGCCATTCGTCACATGATTCGCACAGTAGTCACAGTTCACATTCGAATGTTGCTACTGAGCATAATTCTCATGCTTCACATGCCTCACATTCAAACATAGCAACTGAACATAGTTCTCATGCATCACACAGTAATCTAGTAACCGATCCTCCGACTACACACAAAGTGACTGTTCCGCCAACTACTAAGCCGTTACCTACAACCGCTCCTACAACTGTACCTGACACAAGAATTGAAAACAGCACAGTTGTTCAAGCAACTACCGAAGCTGTTAAAAGTACAGCCAATTCAGGAAATTCAGTTGCAGCCGCTGGGGTCGGAGCTGTAGCGGGTGCCACCGCAACAGGTGCAGTTGCATATGCAATTCATAAACATAAAAAGGAATAATATTCTTAGAAAAATACTTGTAAGTCAATATACATTATATATAATATTAATACACAGTTTTAAAGTGACCTCCAAAAGTCAGACCAAAAATCTAACAATTTGGAGGTCGGATTTTATCATTAAACATAAACACGGCAACCTCAACGGTATGCCGTATTTTAAAACTTTTCTTCCTTATATTCCTTAATAATCGGGATAAATTCTTTTGCATATTTTTCCTGCTTTTTAATACCAACACCGGATATTCTTAAGAAATCATTTTCGTTTGTCGGAAGTTTTGCGCACATATCACGCAAAGATGCGTCGCTGAATATAACATACGGAGGAACGCTGGCTTTATCCGCAAGATATTTTCTGCGCTCCTTAAGTTTGTCAAACAACACCTTATCGACCTCTGTATGCTGAATTTCTCTGTGCAGCTCCTCTTTAACGGCGAGGCGCATTGTAAGGCTTTTTTGCCCTTTCAAAATCGGATATGATTTTTGCGTTACCTTTAAAACAGGGTATTTGTCCTCGGTTTGAGTTATATACTCTTCGTCAATAAGCCTTGTTATAAGCTCGTTTATAACCGTTCTGCGCTTGTCACTCATTATGCCATATGTAGACTGATTATTTAACATGTATTTGTAAATATTCTCGCTTTTTGAGCCTGCAAGCACGGCGGATATTGTAGAAGTGCCGAACCGCTGCCCTGTTCGTATAATGCAAGAAAGAATCTTCTGTGAATCTACCGTTACATCAGTAAGCTTGTATTCTTTAAGGCAAGCCGAGCAGTTTTTGCACTCGTTTGTGTGATACTCACCGAAGTAGTTTAGAATATAATTTCTAAGGCAGGTGGTAGATGTACAGTAACCTACCATTTTATTAAGTTTATAGTAATCATTTTTCTTGATTTTTTCACGCTGTTCTTCGGTAAGTTCGGTATTCTCGTCATTATTTTCAATAAAAAATTTTTGTGTATGAACATCACCGGGGCTGTACAGCAAAACGCAATCGGAGTTTTCGCCGTCACGACCTGCTCTGCCTGCCTCCTGATAGTAGTTTTCAAGATTTTTCGGCATATTATAATGCACCACAAAGCGCACATCGGGCTTATCAATTCCCATTCCGAAAGCATTGGTTGCAACAATCAGATTGCATCTGTCATTAATGAAATCATCCTGATTTTTGCTTCGTATTTTATTGCTCAATCCTGCGTGATAAATAAGCGAATCATAGCCGTTTTCATTGAGAAAATCGCTGACTTTTTCTACATTTTTACGGGTAGCACAGTAAATTATTCCGCTCTGATTTTTGTGTTCGCTCACAATGGCGAGTAATTCTTTTTGCTTGTTTTGCGGACGCTTTACGGCGAAGAACAAATTTTTTCTGTCAAAACCCGTTGTTATTTCAAAAGGATTTTTAAGACCGAGCAAATTTAGAATATCCCTTTTTACAGCGTCGGTAGCCGTTGCCGTAAATGCGGAAACGACCGGTCTGTCATCAAGTTTAGAAATAAAATCGGATATTTTCAAATAGCTTGTGCGAAAGTCGTGACCCCATTGCGACACACAGTGTGCCTCATCAACCGCAATCAGAGAAATTTTTATACTGTTGCAAAGATTAAGAAAAGCGGGCGCTTCAAGCCTTTCGGGCGCAACATAAATCAGTTTGTATTCGCCTCGCATAGCGTTATAAATTGCTCTCGACTGTTGGGCGGGAGTAAGCGTGCTGTTTATGTATGCCGCTCTGATTCCGTTTTGATTAAGCGAAGTAACCTGGTCTTTCATCAGCGAAATAAGCGGAGAAATCACAATTGCAATGCCGTCCGACATAAGTGCCGGAATCTGATAGCAAATCGACTTTCCGCCGCCCGTAGGCATAATACAAAGCGCATCTCTGCCGCTCGAAATATTATCTATTATATTTTCCTGACCGTCACGAAACGAATCGTGGCCGAAGTATTGTTTTAGAAGTTCAAACTTATCCATAATAAATATTATATATAAAATCAAAATTATTTTCAAGCAAAGAGCCGAAAATGTTGATTATTAGCCGAAAATATTTTATACTATAGTTGTATTTTTTATTTGGAGTGATATTATGTTATTTTTAGAATATCCGAAATGTTCGACCTGCAAAAAAGCTAAGAATTTCTTAGACAGCAAAGGTGCCGATTACGAGGACAGACACATTGTTGAAAATAATCCGACAGCCGAGGAATTAAAGCAATGGCACGAAATGAGCGGACTTGACATTAAAAAGTTTTTCAACACAAGCGGTATGCTTTATAAGTCAATGAATTTAAAGGACAAGCTGCCGCAAATGTCGCTTGAAGAAAAATATCAACTGCTTGCAACCGACGGAATGTTAGTAAAACGCCCCATTCTCATTAACGGTGATAAGGTGCTTACAGGATTTAAAGAGGCAGAATGGGAAGAAATAATAGGATAAGGAGAAATTATGAAGAAATTTATATCTTGGAATGTAAACGGTTTAAGAGCCTGCGTAACAAAGGGCTTTCTTGACTTTTTTAATGAAGTAAATGCAGATGTATTTTGCTTGCAGGAAACTAAGCTGCAGGCAGGACAGATCGACTTGCAGCTTGACGGCTATCATATGTATTGGAACTACGCCGAAAAAAAGGGATACTCGGGCACTGCGCTTTTCACAAAAGAAGAGCCGATAAGCGTAACCTACGGACTTGGAATTGAAGAACACGATAAAGAGGGCAGAGTGATAACCGCCGAATTTGAGGACTATTACTTTGTGACCTGCTATACGCCAAATTCCAAAAACGAGTTATTAAGACTTGATTACAGAATGGTTTGGGAGGACGCTTTCAGAGAATATCTGAAAAATCTTGAAAAAACAAAACCCGTAATCGTATGCGGCGACCTCAATGTTGCGCATAATGAAATTGACCTTAAAAATCCTAAGACAAATCGCAAAAACGCAGGCTTTACAGATGAGGAAAGAGGTAAAATGACTGCGCTTTTAGACAGCGGATTTACCGATACTTTCCGCTATTTTTATCCCGACAGAGAGGGAATATACTCGTGGTGGTCATACAGATTTAAAGCGAGAGAAAAGAATGCAGGCTGGCGTATTGACTATTTTCTCACATCAAAAGTCCTTGATTCAAGACTTGTCAGCGCCGATATTCACACAGAAGTTTTCGGCAGCGACCATTGCCCTGTTGAACTTGTGATTGAATAAATTAATCAGCCTATGAAATACGAAAAATCTTGCGGAGCTGTTGTATTTACAAAAGAAAACAACGAATATAAATTTTTAATTGTGCAAATGTAAAATTTCAAAAATCTGAATTATCAGCCGTTAAGCTTTTAGCGTTTGATGAGGCTTACAATACTTTTGAATATGAAAGCTCAAAAAGAATACTGTCTGCGGCTTATGATCATTTATCTAAAGCAGTTTACTAAGCAAAAAACCTGCACTCTATAATTAAAGTGCAGGTTTTTGTTTTGAAAAAATCAACAGATTTTATACAGAATTAAACTTCGGCGATTACTTCAACTTCAACAAGTACATCCTTAGGGAGCTGTTTTACAGCTACGCAGGAACGGGCAGGCTTTTCTGTGAAATACTTGCCATATACGGCGTTGAATGCGGCAAAATCGTTCATATCCTTTAAGAAACAAACTGTCTTTACAGCCTTTTCAAGTGAACTGCCGGAAGCCTCGAGAACATTCTTAAGGTTTGTGCAAACCTGTTCTGTCTGTGCCTCAATTGTTGCAGCCTCAACATTGCCGCTTGCAGGATTAATAGCAATCTGACCTGATGTAAATACAAGACCGTTTACTACAACTGCCTGTGAATATGGGCCGATAGCATCGGGAGCATTTTTTGTATAGATTTTTTCCATAATAAATTCCTCCATATATTATACAAGCTTAAAGCCTGCGTTAATAAGTGCGTCTGTAATTTCTTTTACATGGTCAAAGTTTCTTGTTTCAAGTACAATTCTTAGGTAACAGCCGTTAATATCAGTACCCTCGCTTGCACGCTCGTGGTGGATAGAAATAACATTTCCGCCCTTGTCAGCGATAATATCGGCTACCTGCTTGAGCTGACCCGGTTTATCCTGAAGTTCAATGCAAAGTGTCTGTGATCTGCCTGATCTTAAAAGACCACGCTTAATTACTCTTGAAAGGATAGTAACATCAATGTTGCCGCCCGAAATTACGCAAACAACTTTTTTGCCCTTTACAGGAAGTTTGTTGAACATTACAGCTGCGAGAGGTGCAGCGCCTGCGCCCTCGGCAATCATCTTCTGTGATTCAATAAGTTTTAAAATAGCAGATGAAATTTCATCATCGGTTACGGTTACAATGTCATCGACATACTTCTGAACATACTTAAATGTGTGCTCACCCGGTTCTTTAACCTGAATACCGTCAGCAACAGTTGATACCTTGTCAAGATGAACAGGCTTACCTTGTTTGATTGACTCGTACATTGACGGAGCGCCCTCTGCCTGAACACCGTAAACCTTGATGTTAGGGTTAAGGCTCTTGATTGCGCAAGCAACACCCGAGATAAGTCCACCGCCGCCGATAGCACAAACAACAGCGTCTGCGTCAGGCAATTCTTCAAGAATTTCAATACCGATTGTACCCTGACCTGCAATTACATTTTCATCGTCAAACGGATGAATAAAAGTATAGTTATGTTCGTCACGAAGCTCACAAGCCTTATTGTAGGCATCATCATACACACCCGGTACCATACAAACCTCTGCGCCGTAGCCCTTTGTAGCCTCAACCTTAGAGATCGGAGCGCCGTCAGGCAAGCAGATAAGTGATTTAATACCGTATTTTGTTGCGGCAAGCGCAACACCTTGAGCGTGATTACCTGCCGAGCAAGCAATAACACCACGCTTCTTTTCTTCTTCTGTGAGCTGAGAAATCTTATATCCCGAGCCTCTTACCTTAAACGAACCTGTAATCTGCAAATTTTCAGGCTTAAGGTAAACTTCGCAATCATCGCTGATAGCGGTTGCCTTAACAAGCGGGGTAGGGATAACTACATCTTTAAGTACATAAGATGCGTGATAGATTTTATCAAGTGTAACCATATAAATCTCCTCTTTCACTCTTATTACTTTATAATTATAAATCAGAATTGAACCAAAAACAAGTTTTTTTGCAATATTCTTCAAAAAATATTGCATATTTCTGCCGTAATTATTTATTTGATTTACATAAAAGAAAGTTCGGCACATTATCATTGCTTTTTAATGTGCCGAACAGTAAAATTATGCTTATTCTGTTTTTATTTCTTCAAGTTCGTTTTCGTCGGAAAGTTCATTTTCCTTAATGGCGTCATCTATTCTTTTACCCTTTGTAAGGTAAGAGAACGGAGCGGAAATCAATATTGCACCGTAATATGTAATAAATCTCCACAACAGGATTGCAGGCTTAATTTTGTTTGCAAGTCCCACAACAAAGAACGGGCCAAAGTACATTGTAAACGCAAGCTCTGCGCCGCCGGATGCGCCCGGCAGAGGCACAAGGTTTGAAGTAAAGAGTACAAACGACTGAATACAAATTGTATCAAGAAAATTAAGCGGAACCTGACCGTGCTCAACGGCAATGCTGTGCATATCAAAAGAAAGATATACAAAATACGGAACAGAGAGGATAGCAATTACTTGCAGTGCAACGAGAGCATAAAGCAAAATCATACGCTTTTTATTTTCATAAAGCAGTTTGTTGCCTGAATGGAAAAGCTCAACCTGCTCTTTAAGCGATTTCACTTTTTTATCCGGATTTTTGATAAATTTGAATTTATGTAAAATTTTATCTATAAACTTAATAATTTTACCTGTAATTTTCGGACTGAACGATACAACCAAAAACAAAACGGTAACAACTGTTTGAGTCAAAAAGCCGAGTACGATAAACAGGGTAGACCATATATTGGTAAAAGCCGCTTTAAAATAATCAAACTTTATTATAATGGCGAGTACGCTGAATACTCCCGTAACAATCTGATAATAAACAAATTTTTGCGTCATACACGCCGAGCCGAACCCGACTCCGACTTTCATTTTTGAAAGAAGATACAACTGCATAGGTTGTCCGCCTGTGTTGGACGGAGTGACAGCACCGAAAAAAACACCGACCAGCGCAACTTTGAGAGCGTCAATAAATCTGAAATCGGGATATTGTATTCTAATAAGTATCTGCGTTACAATACTGTCTATAACTATATTCATATCAAATGCGACTATGCCTGCAATTATCCATCCCCATATAAAACCGTCGGGTGAAGAAAGCAAGTCAATCATTCCGTTTTCGGAAACGCAGAAAAAGACTATAAGATAAAAGGTAATGCCAAGAACTATTATATTAAAAATAAGCTTTCCGCTTATTCTAAAGCGTTTTCGCTTTTTCTCGGTGCTCAAGAAATCTCCTCCAAAATTTTCTATTCACAAAAATGTGTACTTTAATATAATACAATCTTTTTTCTGAAAAATCAATTTACAATTCTGTCACTTATGCACTTTTGTTGTAAAAAATATATATTTTGCGCTAATTTGTAGAATAAAGCACTTGAGAATTATCAAAAACTGTGATAGAATTAATAAAAACAAACAATATATTTAGGATGATTTAATGCAATTTTTTAATTTTTACGGAATACCCGTTATTACGGCTTTATTTATAATTTGGATGATTTTCAGATGTATTGACAAAAAGTACAAGCCGCCGAAAGACACGGTAAACAGAGGATTAAAAGCATTTGAACAAATCGGCGGTTTTGCGGTAATCTTCTGTATGGTATGCGGATTCGGAATACAGGGTAAAGGATTTTTGTCGGAAACAATGCGCAACTTTTGGATTGTTTCAATGGTATTTTTAATTTTACTGCACATTGTAAGTTGTATAATGTTTTATCGCAGCAGAAACCACACACTGCATATGATGACGGCAATTTTTCCGAGTATAATTTTTATTCTTACAGGCTTGCTTGAGCAAGACCCGCCGCTTTTATTGTTTGCAATTATATTTGCAATAGGCAAAATATATATGACCGCCAAATCTGAAAGTTAATTCGGTGAAATAAAATGAACATTGTAATGCTATTAAAACCAAAAGAAACAGTGGCTTATATTTATGAAGACAGCACCATAAGACAGGCACTTGAAAAAATGAAAGCGCACAGCTACACCGCAGTACCTGTTATTGACGAATACGGCAAGTATGTCGGCACAGTCAGTGAGGGCGACTTTTTATGGTACATAGTCGAAAAGCAAACGCAGGGTATGAAATCGCAGGAAAAGTATTTTGTGCGTGACCTTATCCGCACCGACTTCAACCCGTCTGTAAAAATAAGCGTTGATATGAAAGAGCTTTACGAGAGAGCCTTGAATCAGAACTTTATCCCTGTCACAGATGATTCGGGAGTATTCATAGGCATTGTAACCCGTAAAGATTTAATCAGCCACTTTGTTGACAAAAGTAAATTATAAAGTCAAATCCAACTTAAAATTCATACTGAACAACAAACCCTCTGTAAGTTTTTGCTTACAGAGGGTTGCTTATTTTATCGGTTCTGTTTTATGTCGGTACTTTAATGAATTGTGTTTTGGCAAATTTTTATAATTACTTGACAAAGTATTACGCTAAGCAACAATTCACCAAAAATTCACCAAACTTTTAATAAAGAACTTATATTAAATTTTGCAATGTTTCGTACAAGTTTGCGTCAGCTTTTTTAATAGGCATCGGCTTATTTGAGCGGTTTACACAGCAATGTGATGTTTTGCCTACTGTTGCGAGAATGTCGGTATCAGCAAATCTGATTTCGTATTCAAATTCCATTTTTGCTGCCGACATCTTAGTAAGTTTTGTTGTGATGTAAACCTTATCGTCAAATTTCAACGGCACAATGTACTTTGCGTATGCGTCAACAACGGCAATAGAAACACCTTTATCCTCAAGTGCTCTTACATCGCAGCCGATTTGCTCCATAAAGTCACATCGTGCTTCCTCAAAAAACCTGATATAATTTGAATGATGGACTATGCTCATCATATCGGTTTCATAGTAATTGATTCTTCTTGAATATGGTTTTATCTGCAAAAAATCACCCTTTATTTTTTAATAAGCAAACCGTTTTTCAAATCTTCTTTAGCCTGCTGTCTTATTTTGAAGTGTTGCTTTTTACCTGTCGCCGTATGTGGCAATTCTGTCACAAAGCGGTAATATCTCGGAGCCTGATACTTTGAAATGTCAGGGGAATTTGCGCAAAATTCAAAAAGCTCCTTGGCAGTAAGGCTTTCGTCCTCGGGAATAACATAGGCTGCAACGCTTTCGCCACGAACACTGTCAGGCACACCCGTTACTATACATTCCGAAACTTTAGGGTGCTTATTGATAGCCTCTTCGATTCTTGCAGGGTAGATATTTTCGCCCTTGCTGATAATCATATCATCTTTTCTGCCCGAAATTGTGATAAATTGATTTTCGTCCCAAGTGCCTACATCGCCTGTGTACATCCAACCGTCGGCAAATTTATCCTTTGAGGCTTTTTCGTTGCCTACATAGCAATAGGTTGTCTTACCGGGGCACTTAATAATTATTTCGCCCTCTGTCTTGCCGTCACAAGGAACAGTATCATCGGGATTTGCTTTTCCCTCATCGTAAACATTTACGATTCTTACCTCATCATCGGTACATGAACGACCTGCAGAACCTGCCATTTCAGGTAAATCGTACGGGCGTAAAAATGTATTCCAAAATGTTTCTGTTGTGCCGTAGCCGTTAAAAATATTAGGTGTAAGCACATTCTGAAAACGAATACAAGCCTCTTTTTCAAGCGGACTGCCCATAGTTATTATACCCTTTAAAGAAGAAATATTCTTAGGGTGCTTTTCCTGTCGGCTTGCAAGCAGAGTGAGAATTGACGGTACACCTGTTATAAAAGTTATCTTATTGCTCTCTACATATTCAAGGCAGGTCTTAGGGTTAAAATTACGCATAATTACAATACATCCGCCTACATACAAAGTAGGGGTAGGGCCGCCCGAATGTAAACCGCCACGGTGGAACCACGGCGTCATATTCATTGTAATGTCGGTAGGGTTGAGCGGGAAATGCATAATTACATCGTGTGCCGAAAGCACTTCGTTTACATTGTTGAGCGGAACACCCTTAGGTGTGCCTGTTGTGCCCGAAGTCTGCAAACGAACAACCTCATCATATATATGCGGCCCAAAATCTACAGGCGGATTTTCTTCGGAGGCATTTTTTATATAGTCCTCAAAAAGAATATGTCCTTGCGGAAGTGCGATTTCTTTACCGGAGTTGTTTACGGCGATAATTACCTTTGGAGTATGAGAAGTGATTTCAAGAGCCTTTACAACGGTATCAAGGATTTCTGTGTCATACACATATACAGTAGGTTTGTTGTGACCGATGATTTCCGCCGTTTCGCCCGGAGAAAGATTAAAGTTTGCGGGATTACCGATAGCACCGAGTTTTTGCGGTGATATATATCCAAGCAAAAATTGTGTAGAGTTAAAAAGCTGCATAAATACAACATCGCCCTTTTTAACACCGTCTGCTTTCATGGCATTTGCAAACTTATTTGCAGCTGTGTTTAATTCTGTATATGTCCACTTTATGTTACGGGCAGGGTCAATAACAGCTGTTCTATTGCCAAAACGGCGAACATTTCTCATAAAGCCGTTAAGCCATGTAAATTCGCTTTCAAATGTTTTTACAAACATATCTGTATCATAAGTAAACTGCATAAATTTCTCCTTTATATCGTTAGGGATTATCCCTTGTATCTGCCTACAATAATGCTTGAATTCTGTCCGCCGAAGCCAAATGCGTTCGACATAGCATAATCTATTTCGGCTTTCTTTGCTGTGTTAGCGACAAAGTCTATTCCGCTGCACTCGGGGTCAACTTCATTTAAGTTGATTGTCGGCGGAATTACTCCTGTTTCAATAGCCTTTACACAGGTAATAACCTCTGTGATGCCGCCTGCGCCCATCATATGACCTGTAGCGCCCTTAGTTGAACTTACATACGGAAGTTTGTCACCGAACACACTTTTGATTGATGCGGTTTCTACAGTATCGCCCTTATTTGTAGCTGTGCCGTGAGCGTTTACATAACCTATCTGTGATGCGTCGATATTTGCCTGTGCAATAGCCTGTTTCATACAAGCAATAGCGCCTCGTCCTTCCGGATGCGGAGCTGTTACATGGTAAGCATCATCTGTATTGCCGCAGCCGAGAACTTCACCGTAAATCTTTGCGCCTCTTGCAAGTGCGTGCTCCTCGGTTTCGAGAACAAGCGCACCGCCGCCCTCTCCGATTACAAAACCGTCACGGGTAACATCAAAAGGTCTGCTTGCGGTAGCGGGGGAGTCGTTTCTGCGTGAAAGTGCCTTTGCGTTTGCAAGCGAATAAATTACGAGCGGGCAGAGAACCGACTCCGCACCGACAGCGAGCATTACATCGGCTTTGCCTGTCTGCATACACATACAAGCTGTGTTGATTGCATCGCCGCCCGATGAACAAGCTGTGCTTACGGTAAGGCTCGGACCTTGAATATTGTGGTCGATTGCGATATTTGCAGCGGCAATGTTGCCGAGAATTTTAGGAATAAATCTCGGTCCTACCTTTTTATGTGCAGCGCCCGAAAGTGCATCTTGAGTGAACGCAATTGTAGCAATGCCGTTCATAGCTGTACCCATTACAATACCTGTGCGTTCAGGTTCAATTTCAAGGTTGCTCTGCTTTAAAGCCTCCTCTGCAGCAATATATGCATACTGCATAAACGGATCCGTTTTTCTGATTAAGTCTTTCGGCATATAATCCGACGGGTTAAAATTCTTTACTTCGCCCGCAATCTGAACCGCAAGTTCAGATGCGTCAAAACTTTTGATTGTGTCTATACCGGACACGCCTGCTGTGATATTTTCCCAGTAATTATCTACACCTATGCCGATAGGTGTAACTGCGCCCATACCTGTAATAACTATTTTTTTCATAACTGCTCCTTGCCGCATAATTATTTATAGTTTTATAGTATTTGATTATTATTTGATTTTTGCATACTATTATGCTATACTCAAATTATAACAGAAAGGAAAGAATTGGTCAACTAAAGTTTTAATGTAATTATTTATCAATTTTGACTTATTTATTCACTTCCTGCATAACAAGATACAATTAGCGAAAGGAAAGTTAATTTATGTGGGATAAACCGGTTAAAATGCTTTTCACTTCCGGATTTATTCCTGTATTATTATCTTAAAACAATTATTACTGTAATATATAATTTCTGCGGATTCCGCTTTTCTTTTGCGTGAAAAGAAAAGCTCCAAAAGAAAGCACGCTTAAGGGAACAGGGCTTTCGAGGCCCTTTTCCCTTAAGTATCCTTTTTTTCCACACGACCAAAGGTCAGCGACCTTTGGAATCTTCTGACTTTTTATTTATAGTTAGTTTTTATTAATATTCTGTTTTTCAAAAAACATTATTGACTTTTTATAATTCAATTGCTATTTATCTTATATCATAGAAAGGAAACTTTATTTATGGACATAAATCAGTTAAAGTGCTTTATCTCTGTGGCACGCACTCTGAATTTTTCGGAGGCGGCAAGGCGTAATTATGTTTCGCAGTCAACAGTAAGCCGATATATAATAGACCTTGAAAAAGAATTTGGGGTACAGCTTTTTATACGCTCGCACCGTGATGTTCTCCTTACAAACGAGGGCAAGACTTTGTTGCCGTACGCAATAGAAATTGTAGAAACCTTGAACAAAGCCACATCTATAATAAAGCAGATGCATGACGGAGGAAAGGGAAGAATTACGGTTGCGTGCGACCAAACCTCTTTTTCGTTTCCGACAAAATGCATAAAAGAATTTCGCAAGCGTTATCCCGATATTACGGTTGATGTAAAAGAACTTGACGGTTCGGAAAACGGTAATGTACTCGGCGGCGATTATGACTTTTGCTTTATGCCGAGGGATATGCTGCCCGAAAGCTCATCTGTCGAGTCTATAGTAACCCACAGCGAACAGCTTTATGTAATTGCGGACAAAACAAATACTGCGGCAAAGCAGAAAAATATTTCTATGGCTGACCTTGCAAACGAAAAACTTGTACTTCTTTCTGAAAATGTTTCTCCCATACTGTATATGGAGGTTATGGATTTATACCGCACTTTTCATATTTCACCCAAAATCACAAATACATTTGACGATGTAAAAAGTATGTATATGGCAGTGGCGGCGGGTATGGGAATTTCTATTGTTCCGAGTTCACTGCTAAATTTTTCATCGGACAAAAGCTGTTCAAGCATACCGCTAAGCGATGCTGACACAAGCATTTCTTATGTTATGGCGTGGAGTAAATCCGCTACCAATCCCGTTGCAAAGCATTTTCTTGAGCTCGTAAAAGAGTATGCAAACGATGTTGATAACATTTACGGGTTATAATGTGACTGTTCTGTGATTATATATAATAATATTTGTGATGTAATAAAAACTTTTCTATATTTTCACATAAATTTTACTTAAAAACCCTTTACTTTGGAAATAAAAGGTGTTATAATATCCTTAGTCAATAAAAAAGTGACTAATATTTCCTATTAGGGGGTCATAATAATGTACAGATTCACATTACCAAGAGATCTTTATCACGGAAAAGATGCTCTTTCAAGTTTAAAAACACTCGAAGGCAAAAAAGCAATTGTAGTAGTAGGCGGCGGCTCAATGAAGCGTAACGGTTTCCTTGACAAGGCTGTTGATTATTTAAAAGAAGCAGGAATGGAAGTTAAACTCTTTGAGGGTGTTGAGCCTGACCCATCTGTTGACACAGTTATGAAGGGCGCAGCCGTTATGAGAGAGTTTGAGCCTGACTGGATTGTCGCAATGGGCGGCGGCTCACCGATTGATGCGGCAAAGGCTATGTGGGCATTCTATGAGTATCCTGAAATCACATTTGAGGATCTTATCACACCGTTCAGCTTCCCTAAATTAAGACAGAAAGCAAAATTCTGTGCTATTCCGTCAACTTCCGGTACAGCTACAGAGGTTACGGCTTTCTCTGTAATTACCGACTACGACAAGGGTATCAAGTATCCGCTTGCCGACTTCAACATTACTCCTGATGTAGCTATTGTTGACCCGTCACTTGCTGAAACTATGCCTAAAAAGCTTACAGCACATACAGGTATGGATGCTATGACACACGCAATTGAGGCATATGTATCTACTCTTAACTGTGATTATACAGATGCTCTTGCACTTCACGCAATTAAGATGATTCACAACGACCTTAAAAAGTCATATGACGGCGATATGGACGCTCGTGATGCTATGCACAATGCACAGTGCCTTGCAGGTATGGCATTCTCAAACGCTCTTCTCGGTATTGTTCACTCAATGGCTCATAAGACAGGTGCTGCATTCTCGGGCGGTCACATTATTCACGGCTGTGCAAATGCTATGTACCTTCCAAAGGTAATTAAATATAATTCCAAAGATGCTACAGCAGCCGAGCGTTATGCACAGATTGCTAAATTCATCGACCTTAAGGGCGAAACAACAGAAGAACTCGTTGACGCACTTATCGCAGAACTTCGCTCAATGAACGATCAGCTCGACATTCCGCAGGCTATTAAGAACTACGGTCCGGGCGGCGTTAAGGCTGATGTAAGCATTATCGACGAAAAAGAGTTTATGGATAAGCTCCCCGAAACAGCTAAGAATGCTATCGCAGATGCTTGCACAGGCTCTAACCCTCGTCAGCCAAGTCAGGAAGAAATGGAAAAACTCCTTAAGGCTTGCTACTATGACCTCGAAATTGATTTCTGATTAATTTCCGATTAATTAAACAATAAGTTTTTTCATTATAATCCCCTTTTCTTTATACTTAATCTATGAATTCTAATTATAATATTGTTTTCATTTGATAACCTCAAAGCCTGCCCTTGCATAATGTAAGGGCAGGCTTTCTGTTTGGATTTATTAAATTAAGTTGATTTACATAATATGAGAAATCAGATAGCAAAGCGCTACGCCAATCATTGTCGGCATAACTATCGAAAACATCGTCCAGCCCATACTACCAGTTTCTTTTTTGATTGTAAGGCAGGTTGTGGAGCAAGGGAAGTGGAAGATGCACATTACTATTGTACAGATTGCCGTTGTAAGCGTCCAGCCGTTTTGCGTAAGCAATGCAAAAAGTTCCTCATAACTTGCAAAATCAGTCAGCGTACCCGTGGAAAGGTACGACATAATTATTATCGGTATTACAGTTTCATTAGCGGGAAAGCCGAGTACAAAAGCCATTATAATTACACCGTCAAGACCTATGGCTCTGCCGAACGGGTCAAAAAAATCCGTACAATACGAAAGCAGTGAACTGTCTGCAATATAGATATTTGCAAGCAGCCATATCAGCGCTCCTGCCGGAATTGCTACTATAACCGCTCTGCCAAGCACAAACAAGGTACGGTCTAAAAACGAGCTGACTATAGTTTTTAGAATTCTCGGCTTGCGGTACGGCGGAAGTTCAAGCGCAAAAGCCGAACGCTCGCCGCTTAACAGCGTTACAGACAATATTTTAGACACAAACATTGTCATCATAACCGCAAAAAGTATCAGTAAAACAAGGATTAACGCTATGCTTATTGAACTTGCAAATACGCAGGCACTGCCCGAAAAGAATATTGTAATCAGCGCAATAAGCATCGGAAATCTTCCGTTGCAGGGCATAAAATTATTTGTAACTGTCGCAATCAGTCTTTCTTTAGGTGATTCTATTATTCGACAGCCCGTAACTCCGCAGGCATTACAGCCGATTCCCATTGCCATAGTCAGACCTTGCTTGCCGTGCGCACCGCATTTTGAAAAGAATTTGTCAAGATTAAACGCTATCCTCGGTAAATAGCCAAAGTCCTCTATCAGCGCAAACAGCGGAAAAAATATCGCCATCGGCGGCAGCATTACCGCAACCACCCAACTGAGTGTCGTGTATATTCCGTTTATAAAAAAGCCTTTTATAAAATCCGGTGCATTAAAAAAATCAAATACATATACCAAACCGACTTTTATATATTCAAACAGTTCGCTCAAAAGACGGCTCGGATAATTTGCGCCGACCGCAGTTATCCAGAAAAGCAAACCGAGCAAAAGTATCATAATAGGTATTCCCGTAATTTTAGAAGTAAGTATTTTATCGAGCTTTTTGGTTTTTTCGCTTATGTTTTCACCGCATTTTTTTATACAGCGACTGCATATTTCCTTTGACCGAGCGGCAAGAAATTCAGTGTTTTCTTTGTGCTTTTCCTTATTAAAAATATCTATTCCGTCATACAGCCTTGTAACACGAAAGCATTTTGTTTTTTCGGTGCAGACATCGTAAATTTTCTCTCGGATTTTTTCAATATCGCTTTTCTTTGTAGCATTGGTGCTTATAACAGGTATGCCGAGATTAAGCGACAGCTCATCTTCATCAATAACAAAACCGTTTTTACAACATTCGTCGCTAAGATTGAGGCACAGCACCGCTTTTTTCGTTACCGAAAGAACCTGTAGGGTAAACGAAAGATTCCGTTCAAGCACGCTTGAATCAATTACAATAACCGTGCAGTCAATGTCATCTCTGACAAGAAACTGCCGTGAAACTTCTTCTTCGGGTGAAAAAGAAATCATAGAATATGTGCCGGGTAAATCGACGACGGAAAAACTTTTGTCTTTGATTTTTGTGCACCCTTTGGCATACTCAACGGTTTTGCCCGTCCAATTGCCCGTGTGCTGTTTCATACCTGTAAGAGCATTGAAAATCGTGCTTTTTCCGACATTAGGATTGCCGGCAAGTACCACATTGTAGTCTGTATTGTCGCACATTTTTCCGTTTGCCTCTGTTTTACGGCTGTTTCTTGTCAGCAAATAAAAACCTCCCAACTTTTTAATTATTTATGCGTAATCCTGATTTAGGCGTACCGTAATTTTACTGCAATCGCTTTCTCTAAGCGCAATTACCGTTCCTTTTGACAAATACGCTGTCGGGTCGCCAAACGGACTTTTCATTATCGGCACAATTTTCTCACCCTCTGTTATGCCCATATCAAAAATTCTGTTTTTTATGCCGTTGCCGCACTCAATACTGTCTATATAAACCTCGCAATTCAGCGGAATTTTATCAAGAGTTGTTTTTTCCATTAACTTCACCTGAATTTTCTGTACATCGCATATAGGTGTGCGCCGTACTTACATTTTGATTACTAACAGAGTATTCAGACAAAACTATATAGTTACAATTTTAGTTTTGCCTTTAAATTTTACATTGCCTATGTTATAATTGTTATAAGCAGTGCACTCCGCACATAAAAATAAAACGGGGTGTTCGGCTTTATGAAATTTAAGAAAATCTTGTATTTTACAATATGTTTTATTCTTATAATCGCTTTTGTTTTCCTGATTACAACAGCTTATTTTCGCCTTAATGTACTGACGAGTGAAAGTAATGTCAGCGAAAACACGCATACTGTAATAATCGACGCAGGTCACGGCGGTGAGGACGGCGGCGCTGTAAACGATAACAATGTGGTGGAAAAAGACCTTAATCTGCAAATATCCGTAAAACTTGCGGATATGCTTACACTGTTCGGCTATAAAACAGAGCAAATCAGAACAGAGGATAAATCCGTATATACGCAAGGCGAAAATGTGCGACAGCGCAAAGTTTCCGATATGAAAAACCGTCTTTCTGTATTTAATTCAAATCCAGAAAATGTGGTAATCAGTATTCATCAGAATAAGTTTACCGAGAGCAAATACAGCGGAACGCAAGTTTTTTATTCACCTAACAACCCGCAGAGCGCCGATCTTGCAGAGAGTATCAGACAATCTGTAAAAACTATGCTCCAGCCTGACAATGAAAGGGAATGTAAGAAAGCGGATAAAAGCATTTATCTTTTAAAAAATGCGACTGTGCCTGCTGTAATTTGTGAATGCGGATTTATCTCTAACGAAAGCGAATGTGCAAAATTGCAGGACGATACCTATCAACAAAAAATGGCTTATGCGATAGCTGTCGGACTGATGAATGTTTATTAAAGGAAGTTTAATATGGCAAAAATTAAAAGTGTATATATATGCTCGCAGTGCGGCTACGAATCACCGAAATGGTACGGAAAATGTCCGACCTGCGGCGAATGGAACACAATGGAAGAAGAAATCAAAGAAAGCGTGAAAGCTGCGCCTGCCGTAAAAAGAAAGGTAGCTTCTGCGGTTTCTTCTCCTTATTCAATTACGGAAATCACCACCGAAAACGAGCACCGCTACGATACTGGCTGTGGCGAACTTAACCGTGTGCTCGGCGGCGGCATTGTAAAGGGCAGTCTTATTTTGCTCGGAGGTGACCCGGGTATCGGCAAATCAACCGTGTTACTGCAAATCTGTCAATATCTCGGCAACTCAATGAAAGTGCTTTATGTTTCAGGCGAAGAATCACAAAGACAGCTTAAGTTAAGGGCAAACCGACTCGGTGTAAATTCTCCGAATCTTTTTGTAATGACCGAAACCGATGTAGAAGTAGTGTGCGAACAAATCCGTGCTGAAAAGCCCGATATAGTAATGATCGACTCAATTCAGACAATGAATCTTACAGAATTAAGCTCCTCACCGGGCAGTGTAACGCAGGTCAGAGAATCGACAAACTGCCTTATGCGCACGGCAAAGTCGCTTGATATTCCAATGTTTGTGGTAGGTCATGTAAACAAAGAGGGTTCAATTGCGGGTCCGAAAGTGCTTGAGCACATCGTTGATACCGTACTGCACTTTGAAGGTGACAAGCAGATGTCATGCAGAATTTTAAGAGCAGTCAAAAACAGATACGGTTCTACAAACGAAATCGGCGTGTTTGAAATGACCGACACGGGACTTGTGGAAGTGCCTAATCCGTCTGTAATGTTGCTGTCGGGCAGACCTAAAGGCGTATCGGGTACTTGCGTAACCTGTACAATTGAGGGTTCTCGTCCTATTCTTGCGGAAGTTCAGGGACTTGCAACGCAAAGCGGCTACGGCAACGCTCGAAGAATGGCAACGGGCTTTGACTACAACCGACTTTCGCTTTTGCTTGCCGTGCTTGAAAAAAGAGCGGGATATTATTTTTCAAACAATGACGCTTATATAAACATTGTCGGCGGTCTTAGAATTGACGAACCTGCCATTGACCTTGCGGTCGCAATGGCGCTTATCAGCAGTCTGAAAGATGTTCCGATTGATGAGAATGTTGTAGTGTTCGGCGAAATCGGTCTTGCCGGCGAAATCAGGGCGGTTTCTCAAGCTCAATTAAGAGTAAACGAGGCTGTAAGGCTTGGATTTACAAAAATCATTCTTCCGTATCACAATCTGAAAGCCGTAAAATGTGACGGTGCAGAGCTTATCGGAGTGAAAAATATAAGACAGGCCTTTGAGGCAGTCAGCATATGAGCGCCTTTGTAATGTCCGACGAATACCCGAAACTTTGCAAAGCAATTGAAAATTTTGGGTACGATATTATACCGTCGGATAAAATTTTACAATTTAATACACCTGAACAGCGGCACATTGATATGCAAATGCTAAAAATCAACAATGATATTTTTCTTCTTAAAGAATGTAATAATTTAAAAAGACTTCGTGAAAACAAAGATTATAATATAATTCTTTGCAAGAACAATATTGACGGTAAATATCCGCATTGCGTGGCACTTAATTGCCTGTATATCAGCGGAAAATTATACGGCAGGGAAGAGGCTATAGATGTTTCAGTCAAAAATTACTGCAAGGAAAACGGCATTGAGATAGTCGATGTAAAACAAGGTTACACACGCTGTTCAACTGCGGTTATCGGTAAAAACAGTGCCATAACCGCTGACAGCTCAATCTATAATGCGCTTACCAAAAACGGAATTGATGTTCTGAAAATCGACAGCGGAAGCATAAGACTTGACGGATACGATTACGGATTTATCGGCGGTGCGTGTACAATGATTGATGACGGTACTGTAGCGTTTTTCGGTGATATAAAAACTCACCCGAACTTCCGAAAAATTGAAAGATTTTGTATAATTCATAATGTGGAAATAATTAATTTAGCAGAAAATAAACCGCTTACAGATGTAGGCGGCGCAGTAAAGATATGACAAGTCCCGGCTTTGGAAAAATCAAAGTCGGGGCTGTTTTTTTATTAGCGTCTTTATCAAAAGTTGGGGTAAATTATGGTTTAGATTAAATAATTTTAAAATTTAGGACAACATTATAGCTCATAATAAATTTTTATTATTTTTCATCGGATTTTTTATTGGATTTTTGCTTTACCTTAGACAAAGGATTTTTCTCGGCGGCATTTTTCATCTGCTCGGAACTTAAGTGGGTGTAAATCTCGGTTGTGCCGAGGTTTTCGTGACCGAGCACATCTTTTAGCACTCGTATGTCAACTCCGCCGTACTGATACATCAGTGTTGCCGCAGTGTGCCTTAACTTATGACAGGAGTAGCCCTGTGCATTCAGACCGATTTTTTCAAGATATTTATACACCATAGCCTGTATGGTTTTTACGCTCATTCTGCGGTGATTTCGGCTGATAAACAGCGCATATTTATCCTTAACGCCGTCAACGGGCCGCACCCGCATATAATTTTGGATTGCGGAAACGCAGGCGGAATTAAGGTAAATAATTCGTTCTTTGTTGCCCTTGCCGACAACACGCATAGTGTCATCCTGATGAATGTCCGTGTAATTCAAAGACGCCATTTCAGACACACGCAAGCCGCAATTTAAAAACAGCGTGAGAATACAGTAATCACGCTCCTTATAATCACCGTCGACTGCATTCAGCAATTCAAGACTTTGCTCAAGCGTAAGATACTTTGGCAAAGATTTTTTCTTTTTTGGAACTTCAAGCTGTTCAACAGGATTGCTGTCAAGCACGCATTTTTTTGTTGCGAGATAGTTAAAATAACCCTTAAGGCTCGAACATTTACGGGCACGGGTAACATTTTGATTTTTGCGCTCACGCTGAATATAATTCATAAATTCATATGCGTCGTTCAATGTGACGGTTTTCACAAGTTCAAGGTCAACATCAGAAATTGAAATGTTCTCAAATTCAGAATCATTCGGAACAAGTCCACGCTGTAATTTTATAAATCTGAAAAATGTACGCAAATCTATGTAGTACTCATCAACGGTTTTTTGTGATTTTCCTTTGACCGTCTGCATATAAAACAAGTAATCCTTGATTATCTGCGGCGCTTCATCTATGAAAGAAATACTCATTTAAATGCTTCACCTTCCCTTAATTATACAAAATATGCCTTTTGTATAATTAACTATATTTTTATACAAGGGTAGAAAACCTGTAATTCGATTACAGATTGCAGGTCTTCTACCCACTTTACTTACACATTATTATATCATATGACATATAAAAAGCAAAGCGTTTTCTCAATTGCATTTTACATATCTTCTGCGTTGTAAATAGATGTGACCATCTGTACTTTTTCCCGGTACCGTCAGTTCCGGATATCTGCGAATTGCCTTCTTCTTACACTTGACAAACTATATCCGTGTTTTCTGCTTCTCTTTTTTTATTGGTTCACATCATTTTAACACACACAATAAAAGCGGTATTTGCAAAAATATAATAATTGACTTTTACTGCAAAAAAGACTATAATTTACTGGTATGCTTTTGTCTTTACAATATTGCTACAGTAAATTGTAGGGGCGGACAGTGTTCGCTTGGTCAAAGCTTTTGCCAATTGTCACTCTCCGTCCTTTAGTTATGCAATAAATACAGCATATTAGATTTTTTATGAACAGGGGTGCGTGAATGGAGCAGTCAGAAAAAAATACCATTATATCTTTAAGGGATATATTCGTCCGATTTGACGGAGAGGTAATATTAAACCATATAAATCTTGACTTTAAAGACAAGGAATTTATTACTATTCTCGGGCCGAGCGGCTGCGGAAAAACCACTACCCTAAGAATTATCGGCGGTTTTGTCGAACCTGAAAGCGGAGATGTTCTCTTTGACGGTAAAAGAATCAACGGCACACCGCCTAACAAAAGAAATGTTAATACGGTCTTTCAAAAATATTCGCTTTTCCCACATCTTAATGTGTTTGACAATGTCGCTTTCGGTTTAAAACTGAAAAAGCTACCGAAAAACGAAATCAAAGAGCGTGTTTCAAAAATGCTTGCGGTTGTTGACCTTAAAGGATATGAAAAGCGAGCTATCACAAAACTTTCGGGCGGTCAGCAGCAGCGTGTTGCCATTGCAAGGGCTTTGGTGTGTGACCCGGAAGTTATTTTGCTTGACGAACCGCTCGGTGCGCTTGACCTTAAGCTAAGAAAGAGTATGCAGATTGAATTAAAAGAAATTCAGCAAAACTCTCAAAAAACTTTTATATATGTAACACACGATCAGGAAGAGGCTCTTACAATGAGCGATACCGTTATTGTAATGAACAACGGTGTTGTTGAGCAGGTTGGCTCACCTGAAGATATTTACAACGAACCCGTAAATGCGTTTGTTGCGGATTTTATCGGCGAGGCAAATATTCTTAACGGTACCATGCTCGGCGACTGCCGTGTAGAAATTCTCGGCAAACAACTTGAATGTGTTGACAAGGGCTTTGGCGAAAACACGCCTGTCGATGTTGTAATCCGTCCCGAGGATATTGAAATTACAACTCCCGAAAAAGGTCAGCTTGCAGGCACTGTAGTAAAATCGACATTTAAGGGCGTTCACTACGAAATGAGCGTAATGTGCGGCAAGTGCGAAATCCTTATACATTCCACTTCTTCCGCAGAAATCGGCAGTCAGATCGGTATGCAGGTAATTCCGTTTAATATTCAGATTATGAATAAACTCCTGCCGTTCTATAATAATGAAATCGAAGTAACGGTTTCTTCCGCAAACGAAGACGAAAATACATTCAGCTTTGAGTTTGAAGACGAAACCATTGAAGTGCCAAATCATTATTTTAAGGAAGGCACAAAATTAAAAATCATTCTTCCGCCGGACGCACTTTCACTTGCGGGTGACGGCAACGGTGACCTTACGGATTTATATATTGAATCTGTTATTTATAAGGGTGAACATAATGAGATTATCCTTGAGTCGGACACACGAAAATGGCTTATGCTAAGCGACACCGACGAACAGGTTGCCACTTATGTACCGCTCTCGTTTGATTTTGATAAAGCGAAATTTGAAGTTTTATCCGATAAGGAGGGCTAAAGATGAAATCACGCAAGCCCTCTATTCCCTATATAATTTGGATGGCGGTATTTACAATGATACCGATGATAATGGTCGGTATTACAGCTTTTACAGGCAAGAACGGCGGATTTTCGTTGGAGGCTTTTGAAAAGGCTTTCTTTTATAAAGAAGTATTTTTAAGGTCGCTTTGGATTGCATTAATATCAACCGCAATCTGTTTGCTTATTGCTTATCCGCTTGCTTATATGCTTACAAAAATGAAACCGTCAACGCAGAATTTTGTAAATATGCTTTTGATGATTCCTATGTGGATGAACTTTTTGCTTAGAATATACGCATGGGTTACGATTTTACAGTCAAACGGTCCGCTCGATACAATTTTATCATTCTTCGGAATACACGGTACATACCTCGGAAATTCGGGTGCGGTTGTGCTCGGTATGGTTTATGAGTATCTTCCGTTTATGATTCTTCCGATTTACACTGTTATGAGTAAAATTGACAAGGGTCTTATTGAGGCGGCTCAAGACCTCGGTTCAAACGGATTTCATGTGTTCAGCAAAGTTGTGCTTCCGCTTAGTATCCCCGGTGTTATTTCGGGTATAACACTTGTTTTTGTTCCGTCGGCAAGCACTTTCCTTGTAGCGCAGTACCTCGGCGGCACAAACGATATTATGATCGGTGACATTATAGACAAGGTGTTCTGGACAGACCAAAGTACGGGTTCGGCTATTTCGCTTATACTTATGATATTTATTCTTGTGTTCCTTGTACTTATGAATTTCTTTGGAGATGAGGAGGCGATTGCATAATGAAAAACAAGCATATTGCCTCAAAGATATATACAACGCTTGTGATGTTGTTTTTATATCTTCCGATTTTTGTACTCATTATATTTTCGTTCAACGAGGGTAAAACTACTGTATGGAAAGGCTTTTCGTTCAAATGGTATGAAGAACTTTTCAGAGATGATAAAATTATAAACGCTCTCGGCAATTCGCTTATAATTGCCGTACTCGCATCAATTTTCGCAACCGTACTCGGCACTGCCGCAGCTATAGGAATAAGCAATTTCAAAGGTAAAAAAAGACTGCTTATACAGAGTGCGTCTAACATTCCGATTATCAGTCCTGACATTGTAATGGGCGTATCGCTTATGCTTTTATTTACATTTTTAGGTGTTTTATTTAACTTTGAAATGGGTTTTGTTACCGTGCTTATTGCTCATATATGTTTTTGCGTTCCTTTTGTAGTGCTTAATGTTATGCCGAGAATACACAAGATGGACCAAAGTATTTATGATGCGGCGCTCGACCTCGGCTGTAATCAATGGCAGGCTTTTTACAAGGTGGTAATTCACGAGCTGATGCCGGGTATTTTCTCCGGACTTTTAATGAGTTTCACTTACTCTCTTGACGATTTTATAATCACATATTTTACAAGAGGCGCAAAATTTCAAAACTTATCAATTGAGATCTACTCAATGACACACAGAAGAATATCGCCGAAAATCAATGCGCTTTCCGCACTTTTGTTTTTAGCGGTACTTATCGTTATGATACTTATAAATATTCGTGACAAACACGAGGAAAAGGTGAAAAAATAAACTGAATAAGGGAGATTGAAAATGAAAAAATTTGGCTGTGTTGTTCTTTCTTTACTCATCGGTACAGCGGCTTGCAGTGCAATGGCAGGTTGCGGCAAAAGCTATGACGGTGAAGTTAATGTATATAACTGGGGCGACTACATTGCAAACGGCGAGGACGGTACGCTTGATGTAATTGACGAATTTGAAAAAGAGTACAACATCAAGGTAAACTACACCACTTACGAAACCAACGAAGAACTTTACAATATGCTTAAAAACAGCAATGTAAGTTACGATGTTATTATTCCGTCAGATTATATGATAAGCAAGCTCATAAGCGAAAATATGCTGCAGGAACTTGATTACAGCAACATTCCTAACAAAGATAACCTTATGGAACGCTTTAAAAATCTTTCCTGCGACCCTGAGGGTAAATACACTGTTTGCTACACCTGGGGCGTTACTTCAATGGTTTATGACAAAACAAAAGTGGCAACAAAGCCAACTTCATGGGAAGCACTTTGGGATAAATCGTTAAGCGGCGACATTCTTATGTTTAACAACAGCCGTGACGCAATGGCAATTGCAATGCAGCTTTGCGGTATTAATCCCGCCAATTGTACCAAAGAGGATGTTGACAAGGCGGCTGCAAAGCTTTCCGAACAAAAGCCTTTGCTTAAGAAATATGTAATGGATCAGGTTTTCACAGAAATGGAAAACAGTCAGTCTGCAATTGCACCGTACTACGCAGGCGATATCGTTATGATGATGGAAAATAATGAAGATTTGGACTATGCAATGCCCGAAAACGGCTCTAACCTTTTCTATGACGCAATGTGTATTCCTACTTGCAGTAAAAACAAAGAGAATGCCGAAAAATTCATTAACTTTATGCAGTCACCTGAAATTGCGGCAGCTAACTTTGAATATCTCTACTACGCAACACCTAATCAGAAAGCATATGACGAGTATCTTGACGAGGATATAAAAAATAACGAACTTATCTTCCCGAGTGACGAATATCTCGACAAATGTTATGTATTTACGAATGTACCCGACGATGTTTACAGCTATATGCAGGAACAGTTCGTAAAAATTCAGGCGGATAAATAATCAAAATCAAAGCAAACAGAGCAGACTTAAAATTACAGTCTGCTCTGTTTTTATGTTTTTATGATTTTGTTATGTATCAGAAATTAAATCAGCATTTTACTTTTTAATATTCTGTCGCATATCAAGCACATATTTTTCTCCTAATCACTTTTCGGTTATTACCTTATAGCAATCCGGGCGTCTGTCACGGAATATTCCCCAGCCGAGTCTGTTTTGAAAAATCTCATCAAGGTCAAACTCTGCTGTAAGCACGGTTTCTTCATCTCTTGACGCAGATTTAATAATCTCTCCCGTTTCGTTTGTAATGAAAGATGAGCCGTAAAAAACAAGTGAGGAGGTCTGATTGCCGTTTTCGTCACAAGGGGTTACATCTTCCCTGCCTATGCGGTTTGCCGCAATTACGGGAATTACATTTGCCGCAGAATGTCCCTGCATACATCTTCTCCAATGCGGCATACTGTCGCACTCAAGTATAGGTTCTGAACCGATAGCGGTCGGATAGAAAATCAATTCGGCGCCATTTAACGCAAGTGCTCTTGCGGTTTCGGGGAACCATTGATCCCAGCAAATGCCTACACCGATTGTACCGAACTTAGTTTTAAAAGTTTTGAACCCTGTATCACCCGGAATAAAGTAAAATTTTTCCTGATAATAATGGTCGTCGGGAATGTGAGTCTTACGGTATACACCGAGAATTTCGCCGTCTGCATCAATTACCGCAGCACTGTTAAAAAGGCGGTTTCCGTCACGCTCATAAAAGCTGACAGGAATAACAATTTCAAGTTCTTTCGCAAGTTTTGCAAAATGTTTTACAGCGTCGTTTTCAAGGGTAGGCTTAGCAAAATTGTAGTAGTCATATCGTCTTTCCTGACAAAAATACTGTCTTTCAAACAGTTCGGGGAGTAAAACAATATTTGCGCCGTCTTTTTTTGCCTGTCGCACAAATTTTTCGGCATTTGCTATATTCTCCCAAACATCGGTTGTACATTTCATCTGAACCGCCGATACCTTAACTTTTCTCATATTTTACCTCCCTTATCGGTAAACGGAATTTGTTGTGTAATGCAGTGAATATTGCCTCCGCCGACAATAATATCTCTTGCATAAATCGGAATAATTTTTCTGTCTTTGCAAACTCTTTCAAGAATTTCTGCGGCAACTCTGTCGCTTTCGGCATTTTCACCGCCGAATTGAGGCAAAATCACAGCGCCGTTGCAAAAATAAAAATTAACATACGATGCCGCAAGCCTTTCTCCGACTTCTCTTGTGTCCTCTCCGTCCTCAAATATATATCCTTTTATATCGTTTTCGGTAACTGTCACGGGAATTTTCGGAACAGGAAGTTTATGAACCTTAATCTTTCTTCCTTTATTGTCGGTTGAATTTTCAAGAATATCAAGGCACGCTTTTGATATTGCATATTGCGGGTCATTTTCATCATCACACCACGCAAGTACAACCTCAGTGGGAGCGACAAATGCGCATATGTTATCTATATGACCGTTGGTTTCGTCATTATAAATGCCCTTTGGCAGCCAGATTGTTTTATTTATACCGAGGTATTTATTTAGCTTTTCTTCAATCTCGGCTTTTGTCAGCTGCGGATTTCTGCCTTTGCTTAACAGACATTCTTCTGTTGTAATGAGCGTGCCCTCTCCGTCAGTATGAATTGAGCCGCCCTCAAGCACAAACGGATGTGCGTCATACAACGGAACGCCAAGCGTTTTGCAAAGTTCATATGGAATTTTATCGTCATTCTCCCAATTTGCATACAGACCGTCATATTCGCCGCCCCATGCGTTGAATTGCCAGTCGATGGCACGAATTTCGCCGTTATTGTTTACAACAAAAGTCGGGGCGGTATCCCTTGCCCATGCATCATCGGAATTTATATTCAAAACTTCCGCATTTTTAACACCTTCAAGGCAAGCCTTTGCGTGAGCAAATTTTTTGTCGCTTGCAAGCACAAATACCTTTTCAAACTCCGCAATTTTTCCTATAATTTCCGCAAAAACCTTTTCGGCAAATTTTGCCTCATAGCACCAACTTCCGGGTCTTTCGGGCCAAATCATAACGGTGGCGGAATGTTTTGAAAATTCAGCAGGCATACAAAAGCCATCGTCAATCGGAAATTTGTTTTTTATATACTCAAAGCTCATTTATGAAAGCCTCTCTTTAAAATCGTTGTACGAAAATTCTTTTATAACCTCGCAATTATCTTCATTATGCATAAGCACAATTGACGGCAGCGGCATACCGTTAAAGGTATTGTTCTTTACCATTGAGTAAATTGCCATATCCTCAAAAATCAATCTGTCACCGATTTTAACTTCACTGTCAAAGCTGTAATCGCCGATTACATCGCCTGCAAGGCAGGTACAAGATGACAAACGATAAGTAAACGCTTTTTCATTAGGCTTACCGCTGTTTTTGAGCGGCGGCCTGTACGGCATTTCAAGAACATCAGGCATATGACAGGCGGCAGATGCGTCAAGAATCAGAATATCAAGTCCGTTGTGAACAATGTCCATAACCTCTGTAATAAGATAGCCTGCATTCAGTGCCGCTGCCTCACCGGGTTCAAGATAAACTTCAACATCGTATTTATTTTGAACATACTTTATAAGGTCAACAAGCGCCTCTGTATCGTAATCATCTCGTGTAATATGATGTCCGCCGCCAAAGTTGAGCCATTTTGCGTTATAAAAATACTTGCCGAACTTTTCTTCAACTGCCTTAAAAGTAGACACCAAATCATCTGAATTTTGCTCGCACAATGTGTGAAAGTGAAAGCCCTCAACTCCGTCAAGCAAATCTTCTCTGAAATTTGCCTTTGTAACCCCAAGTCTTGAACCGTAAGCGCACGGGTCATAGATTTCGTGTCCCTCTTGTGTGGAAAATTCGGGGTTAAGTCGTATGCCTACGCTTACATCAGCATTTTGCCATTTATTCCTGTATTTTTCAAGTTGAGAAAATGAGTTAAAAACAATATGACCGCAGATTTTTAAAATCTCTTCAAAATCATTCTCCTTAAAAGCAGGTGCGAAAATGTGCGTTTCTTTTCCGAAACATTCGTGACCGAGTTTAGCCTCATAAAGCCCGCTTGCGGTTGTTCCCGACAGATATTTGCTCATAAGCGGATACACGCAAAATGCCGAAAAAGCCTTTTGAGCAAGCAGGATTTTACAGCCTGTTCTGTCTTGAACGCTTTTTAATATTTCAAGGTTTTTTATCAGCTTTTGCTCATCTATAACATAGCAAGGTGTTTTTAATTCTGTAAATTTCATCGGCTTACTCAACTGTTACGGGATTTTCGTCAACAACCCAAGGAAGACCGAATTTATTAAGTGCCTCCATATACGGATCGGGGTCAAACTCCTCAACATTATAAACACCAGGCTTTTTCCACTGACCGCTAAGAACAAGCGACGCACCGATCATAGCCGGCACACCTGTTGTGTATGATACAGCTTGCGAGCCGACCTCTTTATAGCACTCCTGATGGTCGCACATATTGTAGATGTAAATTGTCTTTTCTTTGCCGTCCTTAACGCCTGTAAAGATACAGCCGATATTTGTCTTGCCCTTAGTGCGTGGACCGAGAGATGCAGGGTCAGGCAAAAGAGCCTTTAAGAACTGAATCGGTACAATTTCTCTGCCCTCATACATAACAGGCTCGGTAGAAAGCATACCGACATTCTCAAGGCACTGCATATGTGTAAGGTAGCTCTGTCCGAATGTCATAAAGAAACGGATTCGCTTTACATTTGGAATGTTCTTAGCAAGTGATTCTATTTCCTCGTGGTGGAGAAGATACATATCCTTTTCGCCCACACCGTCAAAGTTATACACTCTCTTAATCTCCATAGGTTTGGTTTCAATCCACTTGCCGTCTTCCCAATACGAGCCGTTTGCGGATACCTCACGAAGATTGATTTCAGGGTTAAAGTTTGTTGCAAACGGATAGCCGTGGTCGCCGCCGTTGCAGTCGAGAATATCTATATAATGGATTTCATCAAAATAATGCTTGAGCGCATATGCTGTAAATACGCTTGTAACACCCGGGTCAAAGCCTGTACCCAAAAGTGCTGTGATACCTGCTTTTTCAAACTTTTCTTTATATGCCCACTGCCACGAATAATCAAAGTAAGCGGTAAAGCCAAGGTCTTTGCAGCGTTTTTCATAAACGGCTTTCCATTCGGGGTCTGTTGTGTCCTCCGGTTCATAGTTTGCCGTATCAATGTAGTCTGTTTTGGTTTCAAGGCAGGCGTCCATAATTGTTAAATCCTGATACGGAAGTGCAAGGTTTAATACCGCATCGGGCTTGTATGAATTAATAAGAGCCACAAGTTCATCCTTACTGTCGGCATTTACCTGTGCGGTTGTAATAACCGTTTTTGTTGTGTTTTCAAGTTTTGCTTTTATAGCGTCACACTTTGATTTCGTCCTGCTTGCAATGCAAATTTCTGTAAAAACATCGCTGTTCTGACAACACTTGTGAATTGCAACACCTGCAACACCGCCACAACCGATAATTAAAAGTCTGCTCATTCTGTTTTCCTCCAATATATAAAATTATTTTTCTTCTTCTGCAAGTAAATCTTCAACATATTTCGGCAGCATAAATGCACCTCGATGAAGATTGGTCGTATAGTACCAAGTTTTTATGCCACGCTTGTTCCATCTTTTAGCGTCAAGGTCTTTGAGCGGATGATACTTTTTAGATGCAAAGCCAAACAGCCAATAACCTGCGGCACAGGTAGGAATATGAGCCTGATACACACGGCTTATCGGAAATGAGTTGTACACTCTCTTGTGCATAGCCTTACAAGCACCCTCATCCTCATCATAGAACGGACTGCCGTGCTGATATACCATAATTCCGTCATCTTTAAGTGCCTTGTAGCAGCTGCCGTAAAACTCTTTTGTAAAAAGTCCCTCAGTGTGTCCGAACGGGTCTGTAGCGTCATTTATAATTAAATCATATTCGTTATGACTTGTTCTTAAAAACCTTAAACCGTCCTGATAATATATATTTACTCTTTTATCGTCAAGGCCCTTTGAGTTGTCGGGGAAATATTCCTTGCACACCTCAACAAACATCTCGTCAGGCTCAACAACATCAATAACTTCAATCTCTTCATAATGTGAAAGCTCTCTGGCAACACCGCCGTCGCCGCCGCCGATTACAAGCACCTTTTTTACATTCGGATGAACCGCCATAGGCACATGAACAATCATCTCGTCGTAGGTGAACTCGTCTTTCTCACTGAAAATCACATTACCGTCTGAAGTAAGAAATCTGCCAAACTCCACAGAATCAAAAACATCAATTCGCTGAAAATCGCTCTGACCGCTGAATAGCTGTTTTTCAACTCTTATAGAAAGCTCAACATTATCGGTATGTCTTTCAGAAAACCAAAATTCCATATAAACACTCCTTTGGTTTGTTTTTTACAAAACACATTATTAGTAACCTTAAAAAACTTTATTTCAATACATTAAGTTTTTCAATATACGGGTCTTCCGTACCCTGCATTGAGCAGCCTTTTGCTTTTGCGTAATTAATATACTCTATAATTTCATCTGTAATCATTTCACCCGGGGAAAGAATCGGTATTCCGGGCGGATAGCACATAACAAATTCACTGCAAATTCTTCCTGCCGTCTGTTCAATCGGCAGCATTTCTTTGTCTGCATAAAACGCATCTCTCGGTGTTGCCGATACAATAGGCGGAATGTACTCCATACTAAGCATTTTTGCATTGTCCTTTGAATAAAGCCTTTTAATATCGGCAAGCGCACCTACAAGTCTTTCAATGTCCTGTATTCTGTCGCCGATTGAAATATAGGCAAGTATGTTGCCTATATCGCCGAATTCTATCTGAATATCGTATTCGTCACGCAGTAAGTCGTAAACTTCAATTCCGGCAAGTCCAATATCTCTTGTGTAAACTGAAAGTTTGGTTACATCGTAATCAAACACGCTGCTACCATTGTTAAGCTCTCTGCCGTAAGCGTAGTAACCGCCGATTTCGTTTATCTCATTTCGGGCATATTCAGCCATTTTCATAACTTTACCGAACGACTCTTTTCCTCTCAAGGCAAGGTTTCTTCTTGAAATATCAAGACTTGACATAAGGAGATAGCTTGCGCTTGTGGTCTGCGTAAGATTAATTATCTGCGCCACATACTCCCAACGAACATTTTTGTTTGTAAGCAGCAATGAGCTTTGCGTAAGACTTCCGCCGGATTTATGCATAGACACCGCCGCAATATCTGCACCTGCCGCCATGGCCGATACAGGCAAATCCTCACCGAAATAGAAATGTGTGCCGTGAGCCTCGTCTGCAAGCACTTTCATACCGTGAGCATGCGCAAGTTTTACAATTGCTTTTAAATCGGACGCAATACCGTAGTAGGTCGGATTATTTACAAGAATAGCAACGGCATCGGGATTTTCTTTGATTGCGTTTTCAACCTGAGAAAGTTCCATACCGAGCGCAATACCTATTTTTTTATCTACATCGGGATTTACATAGGCAGGCACCGCTCCGCAGAGCACAAGAGCATTAATAACGCTTTTGTGCACATTACGGGGCAAAATAATTTTATCGCCTGCTTTGCATACAGACCAAATCATACTCTGCACTGCGGAAGTTGTACCTCCGACCATAAAAAATGCATGACCTGCGCCGAATGCGTCTGCCGCAAGCTGTTCCGCCTCCAAAATTACCGATACGGGGTGACAGAGATTATCAAGCGGCTTCATTGAATTTACATCAAGACCTACGCATTTTTCGCCGAGAAGTTCAACAAGTTCGTGATTTCCTCTTCCTCTTTTATGTCCCGGCACATCAAAGGGCACTACCCTTTGTTTGCGAAATTTTTGCAGAGCCTCATACAAGGGGGCTTTCTTTTGTGTGTTTATATCCATTTACATTACCCTTTCGGCTTATCAAAAATAATGCAACAAAAAACAGGCGGCACAATGCACCACCTGTTTGATTAACGGATATATGATTTATTTTCTGTAGCTTATGCTGACAGTTAATAGAAGAATTCCGTTTTCAGAGCTAATGTAGCAAATATACCGTTCTGCTCTTATTGACCGTTTCACAAGTGATGTGCTGTTGCACTGATGATAAGTAATCGACTTATAAAATTTGAGCTTTTAACTCAATCAATAATGTGGCTTGCGCCACGCTCGGCAGCTGACCCGCCTGTCCGTATGGGCTTAACTTACATATGCAAGTGGTCATATATTTGCATGAAAACAGAAATCTTTTTCACGCTAAATTAAGTAAGATATACTCTTACAACAAATTTATAATAAACCAAAACTAATATTTTGTCAAGAAATTTATAGGGTTTTACAAAAATTTTATCTTAGACTTCCTGTATAATTCTTTTGAGCAAATATGTTCGGTTAAACGGGAAAGAAAAATAATAACCGTCCGCAAAATCTCTTGTAGCCGCAATCATTTCTTTTGCAAGTTCAACACCTACATTTTCGCCGTCTTCACGGTCGCCATTTTCGGGATAACGCTCAATAACTTCATCCGTAACATTAACTCCCGAAATTTCGTTTTTCATAAACAGAGCATTTTTTCGGCTGACCAACGGCATAATTCCGCACAAAATTCTTGCACCCGTTTCTTCTTTTACTCTGCGCAAACGCTCGGCATCTTCTGCTGTAAATACAGGTTGAGTAAGGAAAAATTCTGCGCCTGCCTCCATTTTCTTTTGAACACGCTTAATTTCCGATTCTATTCTTCGTCTGCTCTGATTTATAGCGCCGCCGTAAGTGAGCGGACTGTCTTTTAATGCCTCGCTGTTCATTTCATCGGCAATGCGCATAAGACCCACGGAGTCGAAATTAAACACAGACTTTACTACTTGTCTTGCCATAACGGGGATAGGGTCACCTGTTATGATAAGAAAATTATTAATGTCGTTTATACTTGCGCCAAGAAAAGTTGAGCGCATGGCAATGGCGTTTTTGTCACGGCAACAGATGTGCGGCATAACTTCAAAACCCGTTACATTCTTGACTTTCTGCGCCATAAGCACAGAGTCGATTCTTGTTCTGCCCGAAGGAGAATCGGGAAATGTAAGTACGTCCACTCCAAGACCTTTGAGCATATGTGCTGCCTCAAGCAGTTTTTTATCATCTGCGCCAAAAGGCGGAGCAAGTTCTACCGCAATAAGCTTTTTATCTTTAATTGTACCGTCGGCATTTCTGAAAAAGCTCTTTTTTATAACAGGCTTTTCGTTTTCGTTGTTTGCGGAAGTTTCATCCGATTTTTCGGTAGGTGTAAGGTCAACGGTTTTTGCAACTTCTCTTATGTAATCAGGTGTTGTACCACAGCAACCGCCTATAATATCCGCTCCGAGCAAAGCCATATCATTTACCTTAGACGCAAAATATATCGGATTATCAGCATATTTTACACGGTTGCGCACAAGTAAAGGATAACCGGCATTTGGCATAGCCGTGACAAAACAATTGTTGTTAAGATTAATTCTTGACAATATCTGCTGCATATGGGCAGGACCTACACCGCAGTTAAGACCTACGGCGTCAACGCATTTTGAAAATGCAGTTTCACTAACAAGCCTTTCCGCACTTTCGCCCGCCTCACTGTAACCGTACTGATTCACGCAGAACTGCACAATTATAAACGGATTACATTCCTCTTTAATTCTCTTTATTGCAGGCATAATATGTTCGGACTGTGTAAAGGTTTCAAAACATAAAATATCTGCGCCTTCATCTATAAAAGTTTTCGCAATCTGATAGTATTCTTCTTCCACAGCCTCAAAATCAGGCTGAAAAACTGCGGGAACAGGACCGATATTGCCTGCGATAAATATTTCTTTTCCGCTCTGCTCAACCGCTTCTTTTGCAATTTTGTAAGCCGCTTTTATATTTCCCTTAACCTCTTCGATTGAGCAGTCAAGAGAGTATGTGTTGCTCGCAAAAGTGTTGGTTCTGATAAGTTTTGCACCGCTGTTTATATACTCGGTATGAATTTCCGATATTCTCTGCGAAGCGGTAATATTTGCATATTCGGGAATATCGACCGTTTTATATTTTTGGGAATAGTATGTGCCGAAAGAGCCGTCTGCAATCAGCTTGCTCTTTTTAAGGTATTCTCTGATATTCATAATTTCTCCTATATTTTTATTATGCCTGCTTTGCGCAAGCCTTGCAATTCGGGTTTTGTTTCGGGAGTTTTATTTTGCGAAAAGACGCATTTAAAGCATTGTAAATAAGCATATAGCCGCATAAAAGTTCACCCTTTGAGAGTAAAAACTTTATTGCCTCCATTGCCTGCAAACTTCCTATAACGCCGCAAGCCGCACTTATAACTCCTACCTCCTTTGGAAGAGGTACATCGCCCGCTTTCGGTTCTTCTTCAAAAACACATCGGTAGCACGGGGATTTGTGCGGAATATATGTCATAAGCTGACCTTCAAAACCGACAACGCCTGCATGACAAAACGACTTTTCCGCCTTTACACAGTAATCGTTAATCAAAAACTTACTGCCGAAATTATCGGTGCAATCAAGCACAAAATCATAATCAGAGATAAGCTCGGCTATATTTTCACTGTTCACATATGTTTTGTAGGTTTTGACATTAACATCGGGATTCAACTTATTTATTTTTTCCTTAGCCGATTCAACTTTTGCTTTGCCTATATCGGCACAGTTATGTATAACCTGTCTTTGCAGATTAGACACATCAACTTCGTCGGCGTCTGCAATGCCAATTGTGCCTACTCCTGCGCTTGCAAGATACATAAGCGCAGGTGAGCCAAGACCGCCCGCACCGATTACAAGTACGCTTGAAGAAAGCAACTTTTTCTGTCCGCTCTCTCCTATCTCTTTCATTACAAGCTGTCTTGAATAGCGTTTGTTTTGTTCGTAGGTTAAATTCATAAAAACTCCTAAAATAAAAATCAGGGCAGAAAAACTCTGCCCTAATATTTTAATACTATTTGATTGCAATTGTCAACTTAAATCAGATAAAATCTTTAATATCCTCGCAAATCTGCTCTTTGGTGAGATGATTTTCGGCAAGAACTTCATTATAGTCATATCTGTCGAGAAACTCTTTCTTTAAGCCGTAGTTAAATACTTTGACATCCGATTTACCGTAAAATCTTGCAATTTTTTCGCCAAAACCGCCGTTAAGAATACCGTCCTCAAGTGTAATTACAACATCGTGAGTTTTTGCAAGTTCTGCAAGCAAGTCTTCGTCCGTACCTGTAATGTAAACAGGATTTACAACGGTAGCGTCAATACCGTACTGCTTTTTAATTTCATCGGCAACACTTTCACCGAGCTGATAGAATGTGCCGAGTCCGAGAATTGCAACCTTGCCGCCTTCTTTTGTGACACTGTATTTGTTAAGGTTGTCAAAGTCAATCAGTTTGTAATTCGGATTTGAAACAACTCCGTTGCCCGGTACTCTGATTGCAACAGGGTACTTTCTCTGCGACATACTCCATTCAACCATAGCAAGATATTCTTCCTTGCAAGTAGGTGCAAGATATACAAGGTTAGGAATATTTGAAAGCATTGCAATATCGTAGATACCGAGGTGAGTTACATCGTTCATACCGAATACTGTCGCAGCAAAAACAATAATTGTAACAGGGTTTGAATTAATACATAAATCCTGTGAAATCTGGTCATATGTTCGCTGTATAAATGAACTGTAAACACCGTAAACAGGTTTAGCGCCGTTTTTTGCCATACCCGAAGCAAGGGCAACTGCGTGCTCCTCGGCAATGCCTACATCAATAAACTGCTTGCCTGCAATGTCACGCTTATCCTTTGTAAAGCCTGCAACTGTAGGTGTGCCTGAAGTAATAACAGCAACGCTCTTATCGTTCTTCATCTTATCAAGAAGATAATTTACCGTAATATCATCATAGCTTTCGCCGTCAAATTCAAATTTAGATCTGCCTGTTTCAATGTCAAACGGCATACACCAGTGCCAATTCTCTTTGTCCTTTTCGGCAGGAGCATAACCCTTGCCCTTTTGTGTGCAAATATGAACGACTACAGGGTGGTCAATATCTTTTACGCTTTCAAAAGCTGAAATAAGCTGTTCAATATCGTTGCCGTCCTTTACAAATACATAATCAAGACCCATAGCCTTAAAGAGGTTACACTCTGCCTTACCGTCTGTATCTCTTAAAAGTTTGAGATTTTTATAAAGTCCGCCGTGATTTTCGGCGATAGACATATCGTTATCGTTTACAACAATAATAAAGTTGCCGTCAAACTCGCCTGCATAATCAAGGCCCTCAAGAGCCTCACCGCCGCTTAACGAACCGTCGCCGATTACGGCAATTACATTTTCCTTGCCGCCGTTTAAATCTCTTGCCTTTGCAAGACCCGACGCAAGGCTGACAGATGTTGAGGTGTGACCGATATTAAAAAAATCGTGCTCGCTTTCGTTAGGATTTGTATAGCCTGAAACATCGTCATACTTATCTTCAAAAATGAATGCGTCTTTTCTGCCTGTAAGAATTTTGTGGCAGTAACTCTGATGCGATACATCAAAGACAAACTTGTCAACAGGTGAATTAAACACATAATGCAATGCTATAATAGCCTCCGCCATACCGAGGTTAGGGCCGAAGTGTCCGCCGTGGATACTTAACTTTTTTATGAGGACTGTACGCATTTCCTGTGCAAGCTGTTTCATTTCTTCCGTATTGAGTGCTTTTACATCTTGAGGTGAATTAATTTTTTCAATATACATAATAACATCTCCTGTAAATTTTATAAAGATATTATAACTGTTAAAGCTGACTTTAAGTCAATAGTTTTTTTAAATTTTTTGCAAAAAATTTGCAGATGCCGTTTAAATCGACATCTGCAAATAAAATTATGAAATTGAAATTACATTGTATCCCTGGTCTTCGACAGTTTTCTTGAGTACATCGTTTGAAACTTCTGCGGTAAGTGTTACAACAGCTGTGCCTTTTTCGTGGCTTACTTCTGCCTGACTTACCTGTGCAAGTCCCTCAAGACTTTGTTTTACTCTGCCCTCGCAGTGTGAACACATCATACCGTCAATTTTCATTGTCTTTGTCATAGCATTATCATCCTTTTTTGATTTATATTTTATTTTTCTGTCTTTCTTTGGATTTGTAATGTCAAAGAAATTCAGCCTTATAGCATTGGTTACAACGCAGAAACTCGACAGGCTCATTGCCGCTGCACCGAACATCGGATTAAGCTGCCAGCCGAGCAACGGAATCCAAACGCCTGCCGCAAGCGGAATACCGATAACATTATAGATAAATGCCCAAAAAAGATTTTCGTGGATATTTCTCAATGTTTTGCGGCTAAGTCTTACCGCTGCGGGAACATCCGTAAGTTTGCTCTTCATAAAAACAACATCGGCGGCATCAATTGCAATGTCCGTACCCGAACCGATAGCCATACCTATATCCGCTCTTGTAAGCGCAGGTGCGTCATTTATTCCGTCGCCGACCATAAGAACCTTGCCCTGCTTTTTGAGTTCGGCAACAACTTTTTCTTTACCGTCAGGCATAACACCTGCAATAACTTCGTCAACACCTGCAAGTTTTCCTACAGCCTTAGCTGTTCTCTCATTGTCGCCTGTGAGCATTACAACCTTAATGCCCATATTCTGCAATTCTTTAACTGCCTGCGGACTTTCGTCTTTGATAACATCGGCAACGGCAATTATACCTAACAGCTTATCGCCTTTCATAAAGAACAGAGGTGTTTTTCCTTCCTCAGAAAGACTGTCTGCTCTGCTTGAAATATCATTTGAAATATTTATAAGTGAAGAAATATACTTTTTACTGCCGCCGATTATCTTTTCACCGTTGTATTCGGCAGACAATCCGCTACCCGATTCAGCCTTAAAATCTGTAACTTCATACGGATTTAAAGAAAGTTCCTCCGCTTTTACGATTATCGCTTTCGCAAGCGGATGTTCGCTTTTGGCTTCAATTGAATATGCATATTTTAAAAGTTCATTTTCTGTGATTTCAAACGGAATAATATCGGTAACCTTTGGTTCGCCCTTAGTGATTGTACCTGTCTTGTCAAGTACGGCAATTTGAGTTTTGCCTGCCTCTTCAAGGGATGCTGCGGTTTTAAAGAGAATACCTTTTCTTGCGCCCATTCCGTTGCCGACCATAATAGCAACAGGTGTGGCAAGTCCGAGTGCGCACGGGCAACTGATTACAAGAACCGATATACCTCTTGCAAGCGCATAACCTACAGTCTGACCGCACAAAAGCCAAACCGCAATGGTAATAAGGGCTATCACGATTACTGCAGGAACAAATACACCCGAAACCTTATCGGCAATTTTAGCTACGGGAGCTTTGGTTGCCGCAGCATCGCTTACCATTTTAATAATTTGAGAAAGCGCAGTGTCTTCTCCTACAGCCGTTGCACTGCATTTAATAAAGCCTGATTTATTGATAGTACCTGCCGACACGCTGTCACCTACTGTTTTATCAACGGGAATACTCTCGCCTGTAAGCGCTGACTCATCAACAGCCGTACTGCCGTCTGTAATCTCTGCGTCAACAGGAATACTCTCGCCCGGACGAACAACGAATACATCGCCTTTTTTCACCTTATCAACAGTTACTTCGGTTTCTTTGCCGTCAATCAACAAGGTTGCTTTTTTAGGTGCAAGGTTCAAAAGTGCCTTGAGCGCATTTGTCGTCTTACCTTTTGAGTGAGCCTCAAGCATTTTTCCCACCGTAATCAGCGTAAGAATCATTGCCGCCGATTCAAAATAGAACTCGTGCATATAACTCATAACAAGTTCAGCATTGCCTTTTACCTGTGCATCGGTCATAGCAAAAAGTGCATATACGCTATATACAAACGATGCACCCGAACCAAGCGCAACAAGCGTATCCATATTCGGTGAACGATGAATTAATCCTTTAAAGCCGTTTATAAAGAATTTTTGGTTAATCACCATTATTATAACGCATAGCAACAGCTGAACAAGTCCCATAGCGATGTGGTTGTCCGCAAAAAACGCAGGCAACGGCCAACCCCACATCATATGCCCCATTGAAATATACATCAGCATGACAAGAAAGCCGACAGAGGCAATCAGTCTGTGCATAAGTACAGGCGTGTCTTTATCTTTCAATTGATCGGCTTCGGCAGACTGTTTTTTCTCTGCGCCTGCCACACTCGCACCGTAACCCGCCTTTTCAACGGCTGCGATTATGCTCTCTTCACTTGCACTGCCCTCTACTCCCATAGAATTTGTAAGCAGGCTTACCGAGCAGGACTGTACGCCCTCAACCTTTGAAACCGCTTTTTCAACACGGGAACTGCAAGCAGCACAACTCATTCCCGTAACATTAAATTTTTTCATCAAAAGCACCTACCTCATAAGCTTTTGCAAGGTTGCGACAAGGTCGTCAATTGTTTCGTCTTTACCGTTGCGAATATCCTCCGCCACACAGGTTTTGATATGATTTGCAAGCAGCTCTTTATTAAATGAATTGAGCGCCGCATTAACGGCAGAAACCTGAACCATAATATCGGTGCAATAGGCATTTTTCTCAAGCATACCTTTAATACCCCTTATCTGCCCCTCTATGCGGTTAAGACGATTGATGAGAGCCTTGTACTCTTTCTCGCTTCTTTGCTTTGTTTTATTACTGTGACAATTTTCACATGCCATAAAATCAGTCCTTTATACTTTCATACCCCATAAGGGTATATTTATTATATACCCCCGTATGGTATATTGTCAATACTAAGATATTGATTTCAAAAATTTTATAGATATACTTATAGCAAAAAGCATTATATTCACCTTAAAACCTGTCACATACTTTTTCGTACGAAATTCGTGCAAAATGAAATTTAAAATTCTCTTGATTTTTAAAAACAAATCTGTTATAATAATCTCATTGCGGATTAAGCGATTAGCTCCGCCTCGGTTTGCTATGCCGTGTAAAAATTAAGAACACCTATGCGGGTGTGGTGGAATTGGCAGACACGCAAGATTTAGGTTCTTGTGCTTACCGGTGTGCAGGTTCAAGTCCTGTCACCCGCACCAAACAACAAAGGGTATCAATACAAAACAGTATTGATACCCTTTGTTCTTATATTCAGCAAATGAACATCTTGTATTTAATTATGTATAGTTTTGCAATTAATAGCAAAACAGTCAGTCAAAGCAAAAACTTTAACTGACTGTTTGTGTTAAAACTACTTAAAAAGATAGAATACAAAATATGATAAAATAAATACAGCTAATGCAATTATTTTTTTATTTCTATCATTTCTAAACATTGCTATTTGTTCGTTCCCATTTAAGAAATTTGCCTTTTTAAGTTTGCATATTCTTTTTACTGATTGTAGTATAGAGCCAACACCTAAATAAATTCCCAAAACATAAGCTAAATTTTTAAAAAAATAATTCGCAAATTGCAATAGCAAGTTGCGATTAATTAAAAACTATAGTTTGATTATTTATTTCTAAAGAATAATTCTTTGTGTAACTATTTATAGTACCATAAATTAAATATGATTTATATACCTTAGAAGACTGCTTAGAATTAATAACTCCAATAGGAATAAATTTAATATCTGAGTCCGAAGTATCTTTTATAGTTTGAATATCTTCACCGAAATAATATGTGCCACATAAATAATAGTCAGAGGAGTTATTAATATGAGTTATGCTTAAGTTAACATATCTATCATCATATTGGCTTTCTGTTGAATAATCAAATACAGTAGTAATTTTATATGAATTATTGTCTGTCCCCAAATATATGTTGGTATAATTGTTCTTGCTTTTTTCTAAAATAACCATACAAGATTTTTCATCATAAACAACATCAGCTATTCTTTCGCTTGATGGATATAAATAGTTAATAACCTGTTGAGGAGATCGAAAATCTATAAATAGGTTTTCAATCGGAAAGAATTCCAATACTGTGCAAAAGCATAATGCTGAAACAATGATTAGGAAATACATTCTTTTCTTTTTGGGCTTGCAAATCCTTGCTATGAAAATGAAAACTATTATAGTGATTATTATTCTAATTATACTATACATATAATATACCTTTCTGATATTTTTATGTTGCAGGAACAGTTTGAGTTGAGTATGATGAATCGTAACCGTATAAAATCGCTGCAATTAATAAAGCATTAACACTAAAAATAGTAATATGTTACTGCGTCGGTTGAAAAATTTGCCTTGTAGCTTACTGCATAAAGCTGACCGTTTGCATCATAACAATAGTCAAATACTTTTTCTCCCCTTGTTTCGTGCATAAGCTGACCATTGAGGTATTCGTATGTGTATTCAACTCCGTTTACGGTTTTGCTTTATCATCTATTATAATACATTCTTTTAAAATGTTCTCAATATTGTATATTGCATCACTAAAATTCATTTTTGCAAAAAAGAAAAATAATACATTAACAAGCAAGAAAAATGTAAAAGGCAATATAAAAATAAGCGGAATTAAATTAGAATTTTCTAACGAAGAAGAGTATATTATTGCACCAAAAAAAACACAAAGAACAAAAAACATTCCAATAAAAATATAGTCGGAAGACGGTAGTTTCATGTTAATTGACAATACAGTTTTATTACTTTTGCTTGAAAATTTTCCGATAATTAAAGGGTTAAATAAAGATCTTCTGCTACTTGCCGGGACAGATTTTATTTCAAAATTTTCTTCAAAAATTTTTCCGTAAAAAGTATAGTCTTTATAATGCTTATAATAATTAAACAATCCCTGAAATGTCGAATTTCTTAATTTTCCAATTAGACATTCTTTAGTTGTTTTTAATTCATAATCATAATTTTTGTTATATAATTTAATCATAGAGCCTCCTAAGCAAAAAATAAATTCAATATTACTATTACATATTCTTTATAAAACTAATATTAAAAAGTATTAATAAAACTATATTATTCTTTTGAATTTTCCTTTAAAATCTTTATTTAAAATTTTTTCAATCTCAAATTTCATATCAGAATATTTCATATTTACAATAATACAAATAAACGCTAAAAAAACAATGCAAATAATTAATGGATATATTATTGATATATAATTTAGATTTTTAAGAAAAGCATTTATAATATTAAATATTATAACGCCAAAAAGAATAAAAGCTATTATAAAGATAAAAAGCCAACATTCTAAATTTAATTTTAATTTTATATTCAAGGTTACGCTATCCCCATTTTTATTTACATTACCGCAAAATATCGGATTAATGCCGTTTTGTATAAAAATACTATTTTGAGATAATAACTGCATTTTAAACGAATTGTTTAAAAACTCACCATAAAAGCAGGAGCTTTCCATAATGCTGTTAATTATATCGTTATCTGAGCAATTTATCTCATAGCAAATAGGTTTTAAACACTTTAACATAAAAGCACCCCTACTATTTTTTAATAATACACCGGAGATGGACAGATATAGTCAGGTCTTCCGCAAGCTCTGCAACATCTTACTTTGTGGGAATTTTGATTAACTGTATTTGATTTATTGTTAGTATTACTTTTGATATTATTTTTTGAGTTACTTGTTGGATTATCATTAGATTTAAAAATGGTTTGATTAGTTGTAGTATACCCATGAACCCAATCTATCCCTGCACCGATTCCAAATGAAAATGAGAGACCGCTCAAAGTTTCATATTCTTCAAGTAAGATAGCATCCGCTCCAATAGAAAAGACTTCAAAATGCCCCCGCATAATGTTCAGCAAAAAACAGATCGTTTACGCTGTCAAGATAGCCTGTGGTTGAATTGTAATTATATGTATTGGATTGTCCGTCCTGATCATACAGTTTATCCAAAAATCTTCCATTTTTAGTATAAAACAAATTTGATTTTAGTGCAAGCTTTTTATCCGAACTATTTGCTGTAAGTTCCGTTGACTGTCCTTTTTGTTTTCATACTATAACAAAACAGTTAGTCAAAGCAAAAACTTTAACTGACTGTTTGTGTAAAAAACACTTAAAAAGATAGAATACAAAATATGATAAAATAAATACCGTATTTGTATATTTTACTCCGCTATTTCTTCTGATTCATCTCGGTAATTTCCAAATTTAAAAACAATGCTGATTTCGGAACAATTTGTATTAAAGCTTACCAAACATTCGGCATCAATATCATTGTCAAACGAATAATCTAAAAACAGTTCGTTAAAGTCAACATTATCGTAAAAATCAGCATTTATATTTTTTGCGTCAAAATACTTTCCGAGCCCTTTAGCAAAACTGTCGCTGATATTGTCGTTTTTATTAAACAACGCTTTTGAATTTACAGAGCTTATATTTAAATTAAATATCATATGCGACTCATCGTCCATAACAAAACTGATCATCCAATCATCGCTTTCCAAATTAACATCCCAAAATATAGCGTAATATGACGGGTCATCATAATATGAAAGAATGTTCGGATTGCAGTTTTTGTATATAATGTCATTTTTATTTACATTGAAAGTCAAACCTACATCTTCACTGATTTTATTTAATTCTTCAAAGAATTCCTGCACAACGGTATCACCGTCCAAAAGTGCGCTTTCTCTGCTGATTGATGTTGTGGTAACTTTGGAAGTATCATTAGTAGAATCGATATAAAGTTTAAGTTTTTGAGAAACGGTAAGCATCTTTTTTGAAATATTTAGGGGTGAAATCTTATTTACTTCTTCATATTTTAAGGCATTATCCGTCTGAATTTGCGATACGGTAAACTGAGATACAAGACAAGCAAAAATAATAAGACAGGCAAAACAAATTACAATAATATATCTTCGTTTCATTCGTTTTCCCCCTTTATCAAAAATTCCACTCTTGTACCTTCGTTGAGTTTACTTTTAATTGTCAGTTTTCCGCCGTGCATTTCTACTATTTTTGAGCATAAGGCAAGTCCCATTCCGGCACCGCCCTGTTTTCTTGCTCTTGATTTATCAACCATATAAAATTCTTCTGCCACCCTCGGCAAATCTTCTTCACTAATACCTACACCATAATCTTTTACGGCAAACATATATCCGTTATATACGGAATTTCCTGTCAATTCAACGGAACTGCCGCTTTGGCTCGCCTTTCTTGCGTTGTCTATAAGGTTAATGAGTACGGTTTTAATTAAATCAAAATCAATATTTATTATGCACTCGTCTACATTAACATAAAGAGTTATACCGCTGTCGTCAAGCAAAAGTTTTACGGAATCTTCTACGCTTTCGGCAAGATATGTTGCGCTGACGGGCTTTAAATCGAGCTTATCAAGTTTTAAAACCATTATTTCCATAAGTTTTTTAGAGAGAGCCTCAAGTCGCTTGCCCTCCTTAAAAATATAATCCGCATAAATAAATTGCTCGTCCGTGCTGAGTTTTTTGGAGCGCAGCATATCGGAGTAACCGATAATTGAAGTCAAAGGAGTTTTCAGTTCGTGTGCAAAATTTCCCGTAAAATCTTCCTGCCGCTTTACTGCGTCTTTTAATTCTTTTATATTGTCCTCAATCTTGTCTGCCATAAAATTGAAGTTTTCCGACAACTTGCTTACCTCGTCATTGCCCTTGATTTCAACTCGCTTAGAAAAATCACCTTGAGCAAATTCCATTTCCGTTGACGAAAGTTTCTTGATTGGGTCGGTAATCAATTTTGAAAAAATAAAAATCATACCTCCGATTACCAATGTCATACTCGGCAACAGTATTTGCAAAACCGAGTAAAGCCTGTCTTTTTGTTCAAATACATTTGTAATTTTAGCATAATTTTCTAAAAAAAGTTTCTTGCCGTCAATGGTTGTTTTTACAATCGTAACGGAATAATAATTATCACTGTCGCAATACACAGTAGTCAATTGTGATTCATTTTCAAGGCTCATAACTCTGTCTTCGTCAAGCATTACAACATTATCACTGCAGCCAATCAGCTCATAATTTTCATCACGCAAAGCAAATTGCAAATCGCCGTACGAAGTTGAAACCTTAATGTTTGAAGTTACTTTCTTTAAATCGGAAAGCGAGATATTTCCGTTGTGCGGTTGATTATATACTGCAGTAGCAAGCGCACTTCTCAACGATAAATTTTCGGTTTTTGATTTTTCAAATTCATTGTTAAGGTTGCTGTGAAATTCCGAGTCAATAATTATATGACCGCAAACAGAGAATGAAAGCACAGTTACGGTTACAACGCTTAAAAATATTTTAAAAAATACTGACATCAGTCGCCCTCCAATCGGTAACCGATTTTATAAACCGCAACTATTTTCTTTTCCCAGCCGAGTTTTTTTCGCAGGCGCTGAATATGTAAATCTATGGTTCGGCTGTCGCCTATATATGTTTCGTCCCATACACGCTCAAATATTTTTTCTCTGAACAATGCTATGTTTTTGTTTTGAACAAGCATTAAAAGCAAATCAAATTCTTTTACCGTAAGAGGAATTGCAGTTCCGTTCTTTTTTACGATATGAGAATTAATATCTATTATAACATCGCCCTCTGTAATTATTGATGAATTTTTATTGTATCTTCTAAGTACGGTTTCAACTCTTGCGAGCAATTCTATGATTTCAAAGGGTTTGGTTAAATAATCATCGGCACCGAGTTTCAATCCCATAACTTTGTCATAAGTTTCTGATTTTGCGGAAATAAAAATTACGGGTATTTCAAGCGGTTTTATGTATTCCATAAGTTCATAACCGTTTATTTTCGGCAGCATTATATCAAGCAAAATCAAGTCAAAGCGTTCGTTTTCAATTAAATCTGCCGCCTCCATACCGTCAAATGCGCAAATGCAGCTGTAACCTGCGTCTGTAAGATTTATTCGTATGAGGTCTGAAATACTTTTCTCGTCCTCTACAATTAAAATTCTTATCAAAAAATCCCCTCCGTTCTGTTTGCTTTTATTATACATCAGCATTGTATCTTAATTGTATATAAAAATCAACAGCAGTCATCAAAAAAGATAACTGCCGTAATTATTACTGATATTTATTTTCGTTCTTTTCAGGAGTTGGAGAAATTATTGTTTAGCAAATTGATTTGCCAATCAATTATAAAAGTTTGGTCAACCTTTTCAAAGGTCGTGGGTGTGGGCAAAGCCCACAAATACTTTCCGTTTATGCAATCTAACGATAGTCAAACAGCGTGGCTGTTTGTGCCTTATAAATTTTATATTGGAAGATTTTATGGGCGCTGCCCAAACCTGCAATTTTTGAAAAAATTGAGTAAACTTTTTTGTTTTTGGGAGAATAATTTAGCGTTAGCTGAATTTCAATTCCCGACCGACACTCCGCTAAGCCATAATTTAATATTTTTTAAAATTTATTTCTTACCTACAAGCAAGGTTGAACCGCAAAGTTGTAAATATTTTGCCTCTTTTTTTGTCATAAACATACCGTTTGCAGTATCAATCAATTCTACTTTTTCATATCCCATATCAAGCAGTTTTTGCTTGAATTTTTCCATATCACCGTATCTTGCCTTTGACATTAAGTCGTGAATTGCAAATGTGCCGCCTTTCTTAAGCACTCGCAATGTTTCAAGCAACAATTCCTGTTTATCTGAGCCGGTAATATTGTGATAAACATAATTACTTGTAACCACATCAAAAGTTTCATCGGAAAAATCAAGTTTGCAGGCATCGCCTTTTACAAATTTCACATTGCTTACACCCTCTGCTTTTGCGTTTTTACAGCACAACATATTGCTGAAATTAGAATACTCCTTTCCCCATCGGTCAAGACCGACAATTTCGGCTTTCGGATTTCTTTTTGCGCACGCAATTGTCAACGCACCGCTGCCGCAGCCGACATCAAGGCATTTACCGCCGTTTGGTATATTTATGTAATTTGCAGTTCCCTCAATAATCTGCTTTGAAAGTTGGCGGGTTCCGTCATACGAAAATGCTTTGTAAGCCATAACACTCCATTTTAAGAACATACCTATGCCAATCAAGGCAATCAGCAGCGCAGCGAATATTATCCACCTTAACACTCCGCTAAGTCCTAACCCGATTACACCGAAAATTACAAATAAAACCGCAAAAACAATTGTGCCTGCAATAAGTCCGTTTACCATATATTTCGGTACCCAATTTTTATAATCAGCTTTCATCTGTATTTTGTCCTTTCCATATAGTTAGCTTTAACTAACTTTTTTTTATTTTTATTATAACATATAATTTATAAAACGCAATACCAAAAGTACAAGCCTATGATTATAAATACAATAATTAAATAGACAATAAGCTTTATATTTTATAAATATACCATAAATTTAAACGGCATAATATATTTTATATGTAAATATTGCAATAATATAAATTAAATGCTATAATATCAAAAGTAATCATAAAGGAGGAGAATATGAAAAAATCATTCAAATGTATATCATTAATGCTTTCTTCATTGTTCATTCTCGGCTGCGGTTCTACTGCGTTTTCTGCCGCCACTGTTGAAGATAACGAATCCGTTAAAGCTATTTACGAAAAGATTGAGGAAGGCAGAACCGTTTTATACGACGAAAACAACAACGAAATTCCTGTTGAAAAACTTAATAACGATACTGAAAATATAAGCAAAAAACTTCCGCAAAAATATGACTTGCGAGATTACGGCAGAGTATCGAAGGTTAAAAATCAGGGTTCCGAGGGATATTGCTGGGCATTTGCATCTGTAGCATCAATGGAATCGAGTATTCTCTCGCAAAATGACCTAAAAAGCAAGCTCGGAGAAAATCCGCAAGACACTATTGACTTATCAGAGGCAGGACAAACCTGGTACATACATTCAGGCATAGTTGACAAGTCATCTCCTTTTTACGGCGATTACATAGACGATTCGTCAAAAGGCAGTAACGGAGGCACTTCCGATACTCTTGCCATCTCGCTCAACTCGGGGTTTGGTACATATCCGCAAAGTCTTTGCCCTTACAATGAAGTGAAGAAAGGCTTTTCAGAAACCCTTAGATATTATTCAGACTACAGACTCAAGGACTACAGTGAAATAAGCAATAACAAAGATACTTTAAAATCAAAGATTGTGTCAAACGGTGCCGTTACCGTTTACTATCCAAGCATTACCGACTGCTATTCTTCCGACTACGCTAACTATTACAGCGATAATACCTGCATCGGAATTGGAGATTCGCATTTAATAGTCGTTGTCGGCTGGGACGATAATTACAGCAAAGATAATTTTACCGGTAAAGTCAAGCCTTCAAATGACGGTGCATGGCTGTGCAAAAACAGTTGGGGCGAGCATTACGGCAATGATGGTTACATTTGGATTTCTTACGATACAACCAATCTTGCTTTTTCTCAATATATAATGCAAGACAACAATGCTTATGACAACGAATATCAGAACTGCTTTGTCACTCAAGGGTACGGTTACAATTATGAAGGTGCAGCAAATGTATTTACCGCCCAATCCGACGAACAGTTAAAACAAATCAGTTTCAAAACCTTGGGTGCTTATGATTATACCGCCTCTGTTTATGCACTTAATGCTGATTTTGATAACCCAAAAGACGGCAGACTTCTCACTGCTTTCAGCGGGAAAATTGAGAATAACGGCGTACATTACATAGATGTAAAAGATGAAGTTTACCTTACATCGGGTGAAAAATTTTCGGTTGTAATTGAGTCAAACAACGATTCAAGCTATATGTCTTTTTCGAGTTCTTTACTTACAAATCAGAATTGCAAAGAAAATAATTCCTATATACTTAGCCATAACCAATGGAGTGATGCATATAATCAGCCTGATATTTCAAGGGCATATGCCTCTATAAAAGCTTTTACTTCCGATTTAGATAACAGTGAAGTTACAGAAAATCTAAAAAAGGCCGTTTCAGATGCCGAAAACATAGATAAAAGCAAAATCTCCTCCGAGAAATACGCAAATCTTCTGAATAATCAGATTGAAGCGTCAAAATCCCTTTTAAGCAATTCATCTTGCTCTGTTCAAAATATGAACAATTCTGTTATCCTTTTAAAATACTATGAAGAAAAAGCCGTTGACGCTCCTTATGAAATAAGCAGTATTGACGATTACTTTACGCTTATTGAAATTTGCAATAATTACGGCTATATTCCGGAAAAAATAAATCTAAATACCGACCTTGATTTCGCCGATTATGATAAAGAAGTACCACCGCTATGCAACAGCGACGGTTATTTCAGTTCTGTATTTTACGGAAATAATCATACAATCAAAAACATTAAAATCGGTTCAACCAAAAATGAATTGAACAATATCAGCGGATTCTTCGGTTCTTTGCAAGGTGCAAAAATATATGATTTAACAATAGAAAGCGCAAATGTCGCACCTGCAAATGTTAGCGGTGTGCTCAGTGCTTACGCTAAATATGCCGCTATTTTAAACTGCACTGTAAAAAACAGCACTGTAAATTACAACTACTTTTCCGATACTCAATCATCGGGAGCAATATGCGGTGAAGCGTGGTACTCAAGCGTTTCATACTGCAATGTTGAGGGCAATACAATATACGGCAAATACGCAAGTGAATTTGCTTTTTCCGTACAATCAATTTACGGTTACTGCACTCAAAAAAGCAACAAAGTTTATGCAACAAAATCATTGTCTGTATTTGATGAGGCAAACTCAAAGATGAGTAACCTCTCCTTTATTCCTGCTCCGGCAAACAGTGATATTTTTATTGAAATGCGGGACAATTATGTACGAGTTTCGTCATTACTGCATAGCGTAACAAGCTGCAGTTCAGATACGGTCAGCGTAGAAAAATCAGGTGATTATTATTACATTGATAAAAGCACTCTCAACGATGACGATTTTGTACTTGTGAACATCGATTATAAAGACAGTAACAATGATTACAATTATACGGTTGACCTAAGTGACAAGTCATTGATTCTTATTTCAATTAATTATACAGTGTCAGAAACTCTTGAAATCCCTTCCACCTATCTTGGACGACAGGTGAAAAATTTATCCTCATCTATATTTGTAACAACAGATACAAGCAATGTTAAAACCCTTATTTTACCCGATAGCCTTACAACTCTCGATAATACAAATATTAAACCGATTTACACTCTTGAAAATCTTGTGATCGGAAACGGAATTACAGAAATCCCCGACAGTTTTGCAAACTATATGAATAATCTTGAAAATGTAAAGCTCGGTAACAATGTAACCAGAATCGGCAAAGATGCATTCTGTGGATGCGCAAGACTGACAGAGATAAAAGTTCCCGACAGTGTAAAATACATAGACGATTATGCATTCATCGGTTGTTCTTTTAATAAAGTATCAATCGGCAAAAATGTTGAATACATAGGTAATGAAGCGTTTGGATATTTCGATTATATTTTATCAAACAAAGGAAATTCAAATATATTGAACCCATATTATGTAATCAACGGTTATTCCTCTACCGCAGCCGAAAAATACGCAAAAGAAAACGGAATTAAGTTTATAGACCTTAATAATCAACCCGCTGATGCAGAACAAAGTTATACATATATAAACGACCTTGTTGCAGGAGACATCAATCTTGACAATAAGGTTGATGTAAACGATGTTACTCTTTTGCAAAACTATTCAGCCGGCAATGTTGAATTTAACGATTTTCAGTACAAAAATTCAGCTGTTACCCACTACATCACATCAATTACAATTAATAATGTAACCGAAATTCAGCGTTACCTTTCAGGATATATTGATACTCTTGAAATTTACAGCGTAGGTTAATTAAAAAATATATGCACCTGTAAGCCGCATGATTTACAGGTGCATTTTTTACAATTAAGTAATACAATAAATTTCCGTAAAACACAAAACAGACCGCTGGCAAACGGTCTGTTCTGTATTGTGTGTTTTATGAAAATGAAGCCCGTTCGTAACAGGCACATTTCAACAATGTTACAGTAACTATATATAGTTACTACTTTAATATTATACCGAAAATCGCCATAAAATCAAGTGTTATTTGCTGTATTTGTAGGAATCGTAAGCCAAAAAGGCAAATTGCACATAATTTGCGAGTAAAGTTTGTTTATTAATTTTCGAGGTTTTTTTAAAGTTTGACCAAAACAAACAAATATTCTTTGATTTATGTCAGAGTTTTTAGATTTTTAAAAACTGTACTTACAAAAGCAAAATAAAAAGCACCGTATAAAAACGGTGCTTAAAATACTGATTATAGATTAGTCAGCTGTGTATGGGAGCAAAGCAAGGTGTCTTGCACGCTTAATTGCAACTGTAATTTCACGCTGATGTCTTGCACAAGTACCTGTTACACGGCGAGGAAGGATCTTACCTCTCTCTGACATATAACGACGAAGACGAGCGATGTCCTTATAATCAATGTGTTCAACCTTATCAACGCAGAAACCGCAAACCTTCTTGCGAGCTTTTCTACCACGGTTAATTGGTCTGTCAGCCATTGTGAGAACTCCTTTCAATGAATTATATTATAATTCAGTTAAATTTAAAATGGTAAATCATCATCAAGCGGCATATCCTGAAAATCTGAATTTGAACCGCTCTGATATGACTCAGCAGGAGCCTGTGCCTGCTGGTATGGAGCCGAGCCGTAAGACTGGTTAGAGCCATAAGACTGTGCGCCATATGATTGATTGTTGCCGTAAGACTGATTATTGTATCCGTTAGCATTACTGTCACGGCGTTCGCCTGTGAAGCTAACATTGTCTGCAACAATCTCTACTACATAACGGTTAGAACCGTCTTTTGCCTGGAACGAACGGCTCTGGAGCTGTCCGTCAACAGCAATCATAGAACCCTTGCTGAAATATCTGCAAACAAATTCAGCAGTCTGACGCCAGCAAACAATATTGAAAAAATCCGCCTTGCGTTCTTCGCCGCTCTTTACATATGAACGGTCAACCGCAATACTGAAAGATGTTACGCTGACACCGTTAGGGGTTGTCTTAAGTTCCGGATCGGCAGTTAATCTGCCCATTAAAACCACTCTGTTAAGCATTTTTAAGTTCCTTTCGTGTTTGAGGAATAACCCCTACAAAGGTTCATTCGTAAATTATTCTTCTTCTTTTTTGATGATGATTGAACGCATTACACCGTCTGTAATCTTGTAGATACGGTCGAGCTCTGCAGGGAACTCTGCTGTGCTTTCAAAATCAAAGAGAACATAGTAGCCTTCGCTCTCCTTGTTGATAAGGTAAGCAAGCTTTCTCTTGCCCCATTCGTCAACATTCTTTAAAGTGGCATTGTTTTCGATGAGAGCCTTGAATTTCTCTACTACTTTCTGAACGTTCTCTTCGCCGTTCTTAAGAGAAACTACCATTACTGTCTCGTAATTAGCTGTTACTGCCATTATATTGCACCTCCTTCTGGACATTATGGCGGCTTTCGCCGCAAGGATGTTATACTCTTTATATTGCATAACAAAATTATTATACCATTATTTTTGCTTTTGTCAATATTTGAAATCAAAAAATTCGGAAAAAATCCGCAATTTTTCTTTGACTATTGACATTTTACCTCCTTATGGTAACATATTATTAAAGTACAGGAGACAATTATGACAAAAGTAAAAATTTGCGGACTTAAAAATCCGACCGATATAAAATGTATTAATACACTCTCCCCCGATTTTGCAGGGTTTGTAATGTTCTTTGAGAAAAGTCACAGGAATATTTCTGTCCAAACGGCGCAGGAATTGCTCGCTTTGCTTGACAAAAATATAAAGAGCGTTGCCGTCACCGTATCACCAACCGAAGAACAGCTTGAACAGATACACACCCTCGGATTTGACTATGTGCAAATTCATGGCAAAATCAGCAAAAAGCTTTTGAGCGAGTGCAAAACCCCCGTCATTCGGGCAATTAATGTGAGCGGAATTGAAAGCATTGGCGATATTGAAAATCTTGACAATGTAAAAGGAATTTTATTTGATTCGGCAGTACCCGGCAGCGGCAAGAGTTTTGACTGGTCTATGCTTGAAAAACTCCCGAAAAACCAAAAAATGCTTTTCCTTGCAGGCGGACTCACTGCCGATAATGTAGCAGCCGCTATCTGTCAGGTACATCCGTATGCGGTAGATGTAAGTTCGGGCGTAGAGCTTTCCGACAAATCGGGCAAGGATTTTGAGCTTGTCAGAACATTTATTGAAAATGCGAGAAATTCTAAATAATCACAAATAATCAAACATTATTCAAATCCACTTAAATATAATTACAAACAGGTGACTGAAATGAAAGAACACAATTATAAAATGAACATATCGCAGGCAGAATTTTTTAATATTCTCGGCAATCACACCCTAAAAGATATGCCGCTTTCAAACCTAAACAGAAACACCGCAAGCGATACAACACTTTACGGCTCTGTAAACGGTAAATCCGCAAAACTCTGTCCTCACCCTGCCGACAAATACAAGCCTTTTAATCCGATAAATGAAATTACAGCCGAAGAGCGTGGAACTCAGCTTGATGTATGCGTTAAATCTTACACAAACAAAAAAGATATAATATTTTGGATCGGTTTTCTTGTATTGGTTACGGTTTCAACCTGCCTTGTCCTTTTCCTAAGCTATCCCGAAATCTATACAGAACTGCCGTTTATATGGTTTTTGCCCGTATTCGATATAATTGCTGTTTCACTGTTATTCGGCTTTATGATAAATAGCAACAAAAATGTTTTCTTTAAACGCTTTGAAAAGATTTTCAAGGACTACATAGTGCAATAAAAAGTAGGTTCTATGGTAAATTTTATAAAATCAAAATTTAGTTCAACCCTTTTTAAAAGGTGCTGTTTTAAGCAGAGCCAACAAAAGGCAAGTGTAAGTTTAAAAAGGAAATAATTAAATAACTTATTTTGCCAAGTACAAATTTTATTAGAAAAATATAAGTTAGAGGTTCCAAGGTCACTGACCTTGGTCGTCTAAGGAAAGGGGATACTTAAGGGGAAAGGGACTCGAAATCCCTTTCCCCTTAAGCGTGCTTTCTTTTGGAGCTTTTCTTTTCACGCAAAAGAAAAGCGGAATGGTAGGCATTTTATTATAATGTATAAGTAGTTTACAGGCAACAAACTTATAAAATAATCTTTCTGACTTATTCCTACTTACGCAATTAAAAGGCTCTCGCCATTGTATTCAAGCCGCAAACGGCAAGCCATTTGGCTGTCAGACATTGTATAAAAGAAAACTATTTGCGGGCGTTGCCCACACCCACAACCTTTGAAAAGGTCGACCAAACTTTTAACTTCGGGCAGAAAATTTTTCTTTCTCTTAACTTTGTTGTCCGACCGAAAGTCGGCTAAACCATATTCACCCCAACTTTTGAAAAAGCATCTTATTTTAATTAAAATAAAATCTGATAAATTTTATATTATAGAAATCGCAGGTTGTAAGGTCGTTTGTGTCAAGCTCGTTTATAAGAATATAGTTTGCCGCAACGCCGAGCAAATATCCTGATTTTGTAACGATTGTGTTTGAGCCGACAAGAAAATCAATGGATACTCTCCTGCCGATTTGAGTGCGAATAAAGCCGTTTAGATATTGCACACTTTCGGCTGTTACCTCATACGGATTTTTTATGTCGGTCAAAAGGCTTGCCGTCGACATTGCAGTCTGATTGTTTTGCATATTTTGCATATTCTGTTCGTTTATCATTGCGGGGGTCGGCAATGTTTCGGGATTGTACGGCTGGGTTGAATCTATGTTCTGAATTTCACGAACCGCCAAATCATTTGCAACTTCGTTATTTTGACTTTCGGCAGGGATTGTCTGTGTAAGTTGATTTATCGACTGCCCCGACGCAGGATTTCTTCTATTCAGTGCCTGTTGATCAGGACTGAAACTTTGATAATTCGGACTTGTGGGACTAACCAATGTAGCCAGGTCAAGTATGGATGGAATTTCGTAACCGTATTGCTGTATGGTATTTGGAATCTGGTTGTTTATACAATTATAATTATTGCAGGCTGAGGGATTGGTGTCGAGATTATACAGAGTATTTGGGTTGAGCTGCTGCGCCTTTTTATTGTTGATGTAATTTACCAAAACAAATCACTCCTATGTGTTTTTGTAAGCCTGTGTCGGAGAATAAAAACAATGTTTACCGATACGATTGTAAATCACGCCGATATTGGTAGGAAAATAGTTTGGACAGGTTGAGGAATAAGGATTAAAATAGAATAAAGAATTGCCGACCGAGCTGTCAGTATTGCCTGCAAGTGCCCAATCTGCAATTTCGTAGTGTATATCTTCCGGTACAATATTATACACATTTTGCGAATTGTACTGACCCCCTACGGAAGTCTTTAAGCAGGTAAACTGATTTGGCTGTGTAATGATTGCCCGCACATCTCCACCGTTGCTTATCCGTGAAAATTCCCCGTAAGGAACAGTTGACCTGTTGATAATCACAGAGGCAACCGCACGCATACCTTCAATCCCCTCTCCTCCGCTTTCGCATTTTAACAACCGAGCAAACAATTCTCTTGTGTCAAAAGCCATAAAATCACCCGCCTTACGAAAAATAATTCGGTATTGCTTATTCATTTCATTTTATGATAAAATAATAATTTAGTTACAGGTATTGACAATTTTTAATTGAGCCGTTATAATAGTTGAGTACGATAATTTAATATGGAGATGTACCCAAGTGGCTGAAGGGTCTGGCTTCGAACACCAGTAGGTCGGTAACTCCGACGCGAGAGTTCAAATCTCTCCATCTCCGCCAAAAGCACTCGAGCAATCGGGTGCTTATTTTTTGTGATAAACACTGAAAAATCAGCTTATTTGCTATGTTTTTCAATCACTCAGCCTTTGCTTTTTGAGTGAATTTCGGTATCAAACAATATCAGCTAAAATCAATAAAGTTACACAGTAAATTACACAGTAAAAGCCCCTCGCCTACCATATGATAAGTGAGGGGCTAAACTTATGTATGCTTATTCTTTTGTGTCTGTATCGGTTTTGTTTTCAACTGTATTTTTCAATCGGCGGACGATATTTACAAGAAATTTCGGAATTGGTGTGCCTAACTCCGAGAGATTTTCGAGAATTGAGATTAATTCGTTGATGATGAGCCAAATCGTTACAATTAAACCGCAACAATATGTGACACCTATATTTACATTTGCCGCCGCTAAGCCTGTGCAGATTAAATAATCGACAACACCCGCAACAACCACAAGAGCGAGATAGCTTGCTTTTTTCAAAATCCCGATTAAACCTGTTTTACTTTTTAATTCACCGTTTCTGTACGCAGATGTCAGTCCTGTAATATAATCAATAAGCATTACAGCGATGAGCACAAGAATTGGGATAAGTAAGATATTAAAATATGATATCAGAGCACCGATAGCTACTGAAACAGTAGCCTGAATAATATTGTCTTTCATAGTTTAGTTATACCTCCAAATCAAGTTAAAGTAAGCTCAATACGGTCAATAGCCTTGCCCTTTGTTCCTGCGTAGCCGTCCTGCTTACTGTCTTTTTCGTCATCGTGCTGCCAATCGTAATAGTCTTCATTAACTGCAGAAACTCTGTATGTAGCCTTATAGTAGCTGCCGTGTGCGGACTTAACATCAGCAGGAGTTGTATAATAAATCTGTACAGCATCAATATCCATTCCGAGAATCCCGGCATAGCCGTTTACATCATCATTAAGATTAAAGCCTGTAACCCAGCTAAGCCAGTGACCACCTTTAATATGCACTCTGTACTTAATCTTACCTTTTGTTACTCTGATTGCAAGACCGCTGATTGCCTCGCCGGCAATGCCTGCGAAGTCTGATAAACCTTTTACAGTTGGTAACCACTTACCGCCTGCAAATACGCAATATTCAATCGAAGGTTTATCATCTTTTTCAACTTTTGATTCCTCTTTGCTTTCAGAGTTACTCTCAAGTTTATTTAAAAACTGTTCCTTCCACAGCTTGTCCTTTGCTGATGAACCGCACCAGAAGCCTGGGCAGATTTTACCGTTAGCATCATAATGACGAATTACTTTGTCTTTTTTGATGTTATACTTTTTCATAAGTCGTTGAGCAAGTAAGATTACATTTTCAAGTGTCTTGCCTGTGCATTCTGTTGTTGAACCTGCAATTTCAATTCCGATTGAACGGCAATTAATATCCCAGTCGCCTGCATGCCAAGCAATATTTTTGTCAGCGACAGATCGTACAACCGTTGTATCATCGACAAAATAATGTGCAGATGTTTCAACTACATTATTCTTAAAGTAGTTACCGTTGTTTTCTGCTGTGTCGCCGTTGTTGCCGGTGTAATGAATAACAAGTGTATCAATTTCCGAAGATTTTCTGTTGCTCTCTGTAAAATTACCTTTGCTGCACCATATTTCTTTAAATTTATAAGACATATTTATACCCCCCATACAGCCATAATAGCGTTGTAGTACTCCTCGCGGAGCTGTTCCTTTAAAATCTCTCTGTCACTCTCGCAATTTGTATATGCATTGCGGACATTTTCACCAACCTGCACATCTTCGCCACCGAGATTAACAAACTTCTGTCTTAACACACTCACGCTGTCCTTTGTAAGCATATCGAGTGTGATTTTTTCTTTAAGTTCCATAGAATTACCTCCTACTGTCTGATATATGTAATTGTAAAATTGATTTTCTCGTCCTCTGTAAATTTATCCGTTGGCGAGCTGATGTAAAGCCATGAGCCGTCAAGACGGATATTTCTCAGCTTATTTGTAGTTGAGTACACAGCAATACTCGAAAATCGACTTTCGTTTTTTACCGCGAAAGGCAAGCCTGCCATCTGAATATACGATTTATCCGCAACAAGTTTTGTAATATTTACCGACACCGTAACCACCTTGCCATTTTTCACATAGTTAAAAACGCCCTCGTTGCCGTCATAAATCGCCTGTCCGGGTGTAAGACTGCCCGTACCGCTCTCAATATTTGAGCTATCATATTTAGCCGCAAGCGACTTGTCTGTCGCTGTTTTGTTGTCTGTTACAGTCTGACTCAGAGTACTGATTGACTCATCAGCTGAGGACTTATTGTCTGCAATCTGCTTGCTTAGCTGAGCGACTGCATTGTCTACACTGTCCTTATCAGCTTTAAGATTAATCTTCATTGTCACTGTTTCGTCAATGTCTGTTATTTCATCTTCAAGCTCGGTTTTATCTGCCTTTGCAGATAAGGCTGTGTTAATCGCAGTTATTCTTTCGGTTAGCGTGTTGATGTTGCTATCCGCAAGCGCTAGGTCTATGCTGTTCTCGTATATGCCGTTTTCGATTTTGTTGAGGTTTTCTGCGCAAAGTGGTGTAGCTGTGCTCGGTGCGTCTTCCCAATTTGTTTTTGTGTATGCCATAATATTTATTCCCCCTTTGCCTCTATGCTGTCTGTCAGAGCTTTAATTCCGCTCAGTGTACGGCTCAACACATAGGCTTTTACTTTCTCTTTTTTAGGTTGTCCTGCGTTATCATAGACAAAATCACCGTTTGAATCAGTAACATAGCTTTCAATTTCTAATCCGTCACCAATCTGCACCCAAGGCCTGCCGTCAAGAGTAGCTGCAAGCGGTGTGTAGGAACAATTATAAAATCGTTCGCCTGTTTTTCCATGCAATAAACTTTGCACATCGTGCACCAGTCCGCCGCCAATGCCGTCATCTTTTTGCCAACAAACTACATTTTTTGTAAAATCATATGTTACAACATCCTCACCCCACTGTGATTCTGCAACGGTAGTTTTAGCTTTTCTGTCGGTGAACGAGTAACCGTACGAAAAATTAAAACTGTTATAACCTGTACAATCGTATTCCTCTGCGTAAAGATTTTCGTAAAAATCATACGTTTCTGTATTTTTGCCAAGTTCAATATATCTGAATACACCTTTACCTTTATTCGGCACAACAGCACCGAATAAACCGAGCATTTCACAACAATTTTTTAGTATCTCACCGTATGTAATCGTGTCTGAATTTTCAAGCCACGCCTGATTATATGTCGGAAAATCACGCACGGTAAGCCCTGACTGTTGGTTTATTACTTCGTCGAGAATTTCTTTGTTATCCTCGACCTGAATCATATGCTTTCCGTTGTAGTTAAGGCATAGCACAACCAATTCGCCGATTTTATAGCCGTTTGGATAAGTTTTCCATAAATTAAACAGCTTATTTGTTGCGTCAATATCATATAACATAGAGAGTGCGTCATAAGCGACAATGTGTCGCTTATTGCGGTTATTCTTGTCAAGCTTGGCACTGTCAATAATACCGCTAAACAAATAATATTCCTTTGCAGCTACGGTTTCTCCCGGCAAAAGTGATGTACCTAAAAACAGCTTTGCAGATGGCAGCAGCTTTTCTCCGCTCGGAAAACGCTGCGTTAATTTTACACTTATCCATTTACCGACAAGGTCTGTTGTAAAAATTCTGTCGTCTGAATTTACAAGGTCAATATCAAATTCAGAAGCAATACAACCGCCGAATTTTAATTTACTTTCGTCACAAATTGACTGTGTAAGGCTCATACTTTCACTCGCTATATTTTTCTCTGTTATATCCGGATATTCACCGTCGGGAAATGAGATTGTCAGTATATTTTCAATCAGATTTTCAATAGTCTGCTTTTTGTGCAGGCTTGAAACCTCAAGCAAATTAACCACCTCTTAATATTCAATAAATGTAAATGTTACCGCCGCATATTTAATGTTGTCTGCGGTAATAAGCTTTGGCGTGTATGTTATATCGGGTATATATGCGGTCATAGTGCGGTACGCAAGAAGTTCATCGTCCCAGTATTCAACATTGAGCTTGCGTTGCTGAGAATTTGACATAGCACCGTTTAAAACACTGCGAATAGTTCTCATTTCAGCAAGGGTAAGACCGTCCTTGGTATTGAATGTAATCTTAGTTTTGTTGTTCGGTGATGTTACTCGCCTTAAAAGGTTGTTGCTGTCACGATAAGCTTTAATCTCCGTACGCTGTAAAGGTGTGGCTTGATAACTCTCTTTAGCTATGAGCTTATGTGGAAACTGCAAGCCGTTTTTCGGGAATTTAATTAAATAGCCTTTAAATTCACTCAATCTTATCCCTCCTTACGCAAAAGCGGACCTGCCTGTGCGTTTCTTGATTTTGTTGTTCTCATCAGCAACAGCCTCAAAAAGCACTCTGCCGTCAGGCATAGTCAAGGTAATGTGAATATCACCGCCGTTGCCCGCTCCGCCGTATTCAGAAAGCACTTCAGCCATAGCCTGTTTCATAGCAGAAATAGGAGATACTACCTCAGGTTCTCTCTTGTTGTCGCCAAGTACGGCAAGAAATTCACCGTAATTTGCAGGAACATATGCCCCTGTGGCAAGTTTTGGAATGTGCACCTCATCAAGCCGACCTGCGTGCCATTCCTGTCCGAATAGCTTGCCGATAGCGTTAGCAACCGTATCCACACCGCTTAACATTCCGTTCAACGCTGAAATAAAGCCATTGATAAAATTTTCAAGTCCGGTTAAAACATTGTTAAGAGGCTTTTTGATGATGTTATACAAGGGTTCAAAAACATTTGAAAAGACTGTTTTTATAGGCTCTAACGCTTTGCTTATATTCTTTAACATCATGGTAATTACACTCTGTACTTTTATACTTGTATCAGATAAACCATTGACAAGACCTAAAACTGTATATTGTCCACGCTTATACATTTCTCTTGAAGGTGAATGTATATCCATTGCACTGTCGTATTCACTTAATACAGTATTTGCAAGACCATTACTGTTTTTGACAAGTGCCTCCTTATATTTCTGTGTACCCTCAACAAGACCCATAACGGTGTTTTTTCCTGAATCTTCGGCAGCCTCTTCCAGTTTATTTAATGTTTTCCATTGCGAGTTTTGCACATCTTCAAGGCTAATCATTCCGGCTTTGTATGTCATCAAAACGGCAGCGGCATCGGAATAATCTCCCTTAAGGACTTTTTGAACATCAGACATATCATCTTGTGTCATTATCAGCTTGTTAAGTTCAGCAGTGCATTCATTGTATGAATTTTTTAGTTTCATTAAAGAATTTATTTCTTCGTATCCACCGTTGCCTAACACGGTTTCAATATTATTTTTTGCGTCAATTCTATCATCTGCTTTTAAAGAATTATTTTTATATCTCTCGTACTGGTTAATAAGCCAACTGTAAGTTTTTCCACTCTGCTTTAATTTGTTTTCAATTTGAGTCTGCTTAGAATTAAGTTCTGAAAGTAATTCGCTTTGATTTTTTCTTGCTGAAATTATAGATTTAGAATTTTCGGTTTGTAATTCTGATAAAGCCGAACTGTTAGCTAATAATTGATATTGATCAATCGTATTATTGATTTCATCTTGTATCTCAGATAAATCACCTTTCAGCTCGACCTTACCCCCATCGCTTATTGTGACATAATTATCCCATGTATCGCTAAAGCCGCTAACATTATCTTTAAAATATGTAACGATAGTTTGCAATTCTGACTGTTCTTCGGGAGTAAGTTCAGCTTTGCTGATTAAGGTTTCAAGTTTATCCTGATATTCATCAATCAATGTATTATCAGCATAGAGCTGGTCAACCTTATCTAATGTATTTTTGATTGTGTCGGTAATTTTCTGCGTTGTATTTTCAAGTCTGTTTTTCACATCGTCTATTTCATCACAAAACTTTTTAGCCTCAGAATTGCTCCATTTTAGTTCATTGTAAATTTGAACCGCTGAAACAATACCCGTTATTGCGCTTGCTATAATAAGCAGAGGGTTAGCCGAAATAACCGAACTGATGTTTTTAACTGCTGATGTGACTTCACTTATACCACTCGCAATAGTCTTACCTGTCTTGAATGCGATAACTGCTGTGGCAACAGCGCCAATACCCGTTGCTACTGCTTTTAACATATCCGGACTTATCTTATTAACTATATCTGAAATTGCCTCAAGAGCCTTAGAAAACAAATTTAACAAATCCGGTACAGCTTTCTCAATCGTCCATTTTGCAAGCGGCAATAAAACATTCTTATATGCTTGCTTTAGCTTATCTCCGCAAGCCTTGAGCAGATTTCTGAATCCCTCGGTCAAGCGTTCAACCGCCTGTGCAACGGGGTTAATGTCAAGGTCCTCAAGCCATTCGAGGCGGTCAGCTGACATTTCATCAAGCAACCCTGTTATATCTTCGACAATGCCTAATATGCTCTCCCAAATTTTTCTGCCTGTATCGTTTTTCTCCCAAGCGTCTTTGATTTTGGTTCTGAGAGTTTCAGTAAAGTTATTGCAGTTGCGAATAATCTCAAGTATATTGCTCCAAATTTTCTCGCCCTTACCGTCATTCCACACCTGCCTGAATGTATCGCCTACCGTATCCAAAAGCTCAACAAGGCTGTTCCACTTGTCGATAAACGATTGCACCACGCTGTCGCCTAAGCCTGCTTTGTCCCAAGCATTTGTAAAAGCCTCTGCAATGTCGCCAACTGTGCTTACAAAAGTGTTAATTAATGAGTTGATATTTTCAAGCACCTTTTCGCCTGTGCCGTTATTCCACACTTTCTCCCACGAATTTTTAATTGTTACGCAGGCGTTTTTTACCTTGTCAAGTGAATTTACAATATTGTCAATAGTCTTGCTTGTACGCCTGTCGCTGTCAAGCATAGATTGCTCGAGTGCATTTTGCATTGATTTGATTTCAGAGCTTGGTGCTTGCGTACTTGTGCCTGAGCTGTTGTCCGAGGTGTCGCTCATCACATTGAGTTCATCAAAACCTGCAAGGTTTTTCTGTAAGTCCTCGGCTGCCTCCGATGTTTTTTCAATCTCAGAAGCAGAGCTGTCCGCTTGACTTGCAAGGTCTGACATATCGCTTACAGCTGAGCTTGTCGCATTGCTTGTTGCAGTAGAATAGCCGAACACCTGAGCTGTAAAGTCTTTAAACTTCTGTGCCGCAACGCTAAGTCTTGAAATAAACTGATTAATGCAATTAAGCAGCGGAGTAAAAGCATTTATCAAGCCTTGACCGATTGTAGCCTTGATACTGTCAAACTGCAGCTGTAAAATTCTCGTTTGATTTGCCCAACTGTTTTGCGTTCGGGTAAAGTCACCTGTTGCATTATTGAGTTGGTCAAGCACAAAGTTATACCTAAGCGTTACCTTTTCCGCCTCAGTCATAGCAGATGTGGTCTTGCCCCAGCCGTTAGCCATTGCGTAATTGTCAAGTGCGTTCTGCGTCATTACAATGCCGAGGTCTTTTAGTGTTTCTGTTTCTCCGCTGAAAACAGATTTTAGCTTTGTGTATGCCTCGTCTTGCGTTATGTTGTAAAACGACGCCACATCGCCTGTGAGAGCCGTTAATGCTGTTGACATATTAAATGCTTGCTGTTCCGTAAAGCCGAAAGCCTCTGCCATAGAGCCGAATGTACCGACATATTTTTTAGCCATAGTTTCGGATAAGCCGTAAGCATTTTGCGCTGACTTTGCCCAATCGTCCACCTTTGCCGACATATGGCTGAAAGTGACATCAACTACATTCTGTACCTCTGCAAGGTCGGAGCCAAGCTCTATGCTTTCTTTGCTAAAGCTCACAACCGCCGCCGTACCGAAAGCGGTAAGCAGCGTTCTGCCGATCATTTTTGCCTTGCTTTGTAGTCTGTCAACAGCCGTTCTGACTGTTTGTAATGATTGCTTAGCCTTTTTTGCACTCATAGAAACTGATTTCTTAACGCTTTCGCAAGTATCATTTGTGCTTTTGCTGACTTCCTCGGTATTTCGCTTAGCTGTACTCTCAACCTTATCAACAACATTTTCGGCAGATTGCTCGACTGATTCTGATACCTTTTGCGCTGCCTGCGCGGTTTGCTTTGCCGAGTTTTGAGCCTGTTCGGCTTTTTCTTGCGTAGCAGTAATTTCACGCTTTGCAGAGTTTTCTGCCGCCTGAGATGATTTATCAGCCTGCCCTTTAGCAGTTTGTGCTGTCTGCCTTGCCCCCGACTGTGCTTTCTTTTGAGCCGCCTCAATAGCTTTATTGATTCTTGCAATATCGCTGTTAAGACCGCTTGTGTCGATTTTGGTATTAAAAATCAAACTACCGTCAACCGCCATGTAATCACACTCCTTTCTGCATAAAAATAAGGGCGTTGCAAAATGCTACACCCTTGGCATAAAAACAGCGCACACCCGAAGATGTACGCTGTTTGACAATTTTATTTATTTGTTATGGCTCAAAAGTTACAGTTTTAGATACAAAATCGTGTGACCTATCACCCCAGTTAAATGCTTTTATCGATAAGTCAATTTTTTCTATACTGCTTATTTGATTTTCTTTAATAAATTCTGTTGTTACGGTAAAACTGTCATTTAATTTCTTTTTACTGTTTACCAAAGATGAAAAAATCGGTTCAAACATATAATCATTAATTGATACATTGCGGAACTGAATTTCGTAGTCATAATCAGAATTATTTTCAATATATAATTTTATATCTGTACCATATTCAGTTTCTTCTTTACCCTTGTATATAACTTTAACTCCGTTCTCATCAATAATAGTCTTATCGTTTTGAGTATCGGTTGTTGTTTCTGTAATCACTTTACTTTCGGATGTTGAAGTATTAGCTTTATCTTTACGAAAATCATATGATGTGTATTTTTCACCATAAACAGTTATGTAATCCAACAATATTGCCGGGGTATTAGTAACATCGCTAAAACCAGCATATTCGCCGAAGAAAAGTACACTTGTCTCCTTCGTTAAATTTTTTGGCTTGTCTGTATCTCCTCCCGGAGAGAATGAAGCCAACCAACTGCCGTTATCCTCGGAAGTAACGTTAAAACACATAAATCCTGAGCGGTTATAAACATCATCTACTGTACCTTTTACATAAATTTTAGTACCGGATAACCCATTATCTTCTGCATATGAATTATATATGTCAAAATCACCATATTTATATCCGTCAATATCTCTTTGATTAATCGGTGTTGTTTCCTCCTGCGAAATTTCAGAAGTAGAAGAACACCCAAACAAAGTACATATAAATAAAGCTGACAATACAATACAGATAAATTTTCTTTTCAATTTTTTTCTCTCCTTTATGTATCATCTATACCAATTAACCTTTAGTTAATCTTTAGTTTTATACTCATATGCCATTAATAGACCTATAATTATGCCAAAACCCGCAATACAGAGAGTTAAACCCTTGTAAAATTTGCTGTTCATAAAATCACTCCTCTGTTACATAATATAACAAAGTTTGTGTATTGTCAACAATAATTTTGTGTAACACCTATACAAGATTGTTTATAAAATCCTCTTCGGCGTCAAGTTCTGCTTGCTGTTCGGGAGAGAGCTTTTCCTTGATGTCAACAAGCTCTTTGTGCTCATTGTAAAAATCACGCTCCCATTTTTCAAGCTTTTTGCCCTTAGCACGCTTGCCTCTTATGTTCATTACCTGCGAGAGCAAGCCGTCGCCTACCTCGCTGAAATAGCCGAGAAAAGTCCACCAATGCACATAGCTTGCAATCCTTGTTTCAAAGCCTGCAACCTTGTTAAGTGCTGGGAAAATAATGCTTTCGTCATAGCTCCAATCAATAATTTTGACTGGAGCTTTTTTCGATTTCGGCACATCTCCGCCGTCAAGAAACCACAATGCCTTTTTGAGTGCCTCCTCAACATTCTTTGGAACTTCCTTGTATAAGCAATTCAAGCATACTGCCGCTTTTTCGCAGTAGGTTAGCTCTTTGTCGGCATAAGCCTCGAAAATCAAGAGAGCAATACGAAAATCGGAATTAATCTCGTACTGCTCTCCGTCTATTTCAAGGCTTGTAGGAAGTAATCCAATCACTTTGCAAGCCTCTTTGCTTGATTGAGGTACTTCTCAATATGCTTGCTCTGCTGAGCGTGTGCGTTTTCAATGTCACTTACGATGACCGGCACAACGCAGTTGAGAAAGTTCTCAAAAATCATACTGCCATCATCACAGATTGAAAGGCAATTTACATCGCCAAACGCACCCTGACTTACACCTGCACCGAGAACATAGTCTATTTCTCGGCGGATTTCATTGTCAACATCAAGAAAAATTTCAAAGGTTACATCCTCGGGTTTCATATTCTTGTACTTCTGCACAAGCTCTTCTGTGCGTTCTGTCAGCTTGTTGAGTCGCTCAACGAGTGAGTAGTCTGTGGTGTTAATCTTGATTACTGTGTTTTCATCATTGTTGATTGCATATGTTTTCAGCGGTGTTTTAAAATTCAAACTCTGCATAAAATCACTCCTTATACAGTTTCGGTAAATGTCGGTACCTTATCTGAGATTGTCGCTGTACCCTGCTTTCTGTTGCCGTCAAATGTAACATTAAACGGAATGTTTACACCGCCCTGTGCACCGCCGTATGACTGCGGTTTAACGATGCAGTCCTCAATCCAAGCATCATAAGGGCCTGTTTTCTTGTCAATGAGCACTTCAAGAATTTTCGTTTTGCAGTCGTCACCGGTAAGGCGGTTCATTGCAATGTCCTTAATTTTTGTATAAATACTGTCACCTGTGTTTGCGTAATATGTACCTGCGTCAAGGGTAGGCTCGTAGCCATTGTCATTTACAGAGGTTTCATCAAGAATGTTCTTTACTGTGCTTGTGTCCGGACTAAGCTCGACCGACATATCGTCAATGTCCTTGCCGATAAGATACCACTTTGGACTTTCGCCTGTGCCAAAGCTTGCGTCAATAAAATGTAAAAGGTAACTTCTTTTGAGTTTACCGATATCGGGTGTTGATACTGCCATAATAATTCCTCACTTTCAATTTTTAATCAATTTTCAATAGCGTATTGGGCGGTGATTTGCAATTGGTACTGCACACCGCCGTTGTTGTTTTCGTCAGGTATGCTGTAAAGCATTCCGTTTGAGCAAGTGAGTTTTTTAAGCTCACCGTATAAAACGTTGTCGCCGACTTCAACTTCTATGTCACCCTCTGCGTGCCGTTCAAGCCACATTTGCAGTTCAAGCAACATTCCGCTGTTTACAAGGCGGTCATAGTCGTTGAGCGACTGACAGGTAGCGTACAGGATAAAGGTGTGATTGCGTGTTTGATTTCCTAAAATATCTTCCTTTACAAGCGTGTCGCCTGTCGGAGAAAGTCCAAAATCCTGTACTTTGTTTGTTGAATAATCAATGTGCACAAGCTCGCCGATTTTCGGAAACTCCTGCACAACGGACCTTACAAGTTCGATTATATTCATTTTGCATTACTCCCAAGTCTTTTTGCCGCCGCTTGCAGAATATCCCTTTTGCGGTCGGCTTTCATTCGCTCAAACCACATTTTGCCCGCAAGCGGGTGCTTGTCCTTGCTGTAGTGAATATCTCTGCCTGTCGGGTGTTTTTTCTTGCCTTTAGGACTTCGCCAACCGATTATAATGCCGTCACCGCTATAGCGTCCGAATACGATATGCTCAGTACCGTCTTTCTCTCGTACTATCGGGAAGTTAGGCCCATATACCTTGCCGTAGTAAAGATACCTTGCATAAGGTGTAACCTGTTTGATTTCTCCACTGCCAATAACGGTATGTATAGTTGCGGAGTTTTCGAGTACGCCGATTTTAAAAGGTGTGTACGGCTTCATCAGCTTAATGCAATCCTCGTCAACCTCTTTTTGAGCAAGTAACAGGTTATTATTCAGATTGCCTGCAAAGTTCTTGCTCCACTTGAGAGAAAGAGTGCCGCTAACATCAGACGGCTGATTCACATTAAAAAGCATTTAATCACCTCGCAGATACTTTGATGTGCTGTAAATCCGCAGGGCCGTAAAGCAAACGGTCAATACTCATTACTGTGTGAATTTCGTATTTGTCACGCAAGGTTTTTAGGCTCTCTGATACGCTCCTGTCGCTTGAATTATCAAAGATGAAATTACACTCACCTTTTACAATAATGTCTTGAGAGGGGGACAGAGGGGATATATCAGCGTTTGGAAACAGACCGTTGCTCGGAAATAAAAAATCATTCGGAGCAAGAACAAGCGCATTTAACGGAATGTATATAGCTATTCCGTCAGCGTTCTGCATTCCGCTTTTAAGTACGTTAGCGGCTTTGCACTCCTGCCAATGGCAATGCGGAATAATAAGCCTGTCAAACCCTTTGCCGTTAAATCTGTAAAGGGTCATCATAGTATCCGTAAACATAATCAAACACCTCTGTACAAAAGGTCTGTGTCTGCAAGATACTTATATACTGCGGATTTAACACATCGTGTAAGTTGCTTTTTGCGAACCTCACAGCTTTCATACGAGCGTGACACATCTCCGACTTTTTCTGATGTTATGCCCTCACTGCCGCTCATATTATCGGCTTTATACATCAGCTCTGCGACCTCACAGCAACAAAGTTTCACAGGCTCGATTATATCCTTTGTATCGTCGATATTTGAGCCTGTGTAAGCATTAATAATAAGCGTTGCCTCTCTTGCATAGTAGGCAAAAGCGGAGGTAATGACCGCTTTTCTGCCACATAGATATTCGGATTTATAATAATTTTCGTCAGCGTAAACGGTCAATATTAGCACCTTCTTAAGCCTTAGCAGCCTTAGCGGCAGCGTGGAGATAAATGCCCGCTGTCTTATTTTCGTAAACATCTGCAATGCCTACCATTCTGTAACCGAACTTGTAACCGTCCGAATCCTGATTCACAGCAGGTTCGATGACCTTGGTATCAAGGTGCTTTGTAAACTGAATAAGCGCAGGCTTATGAATAATCATAAAGTTGATGTTTGAGGCGGCAGTGGCTTTCTGATAGCCGCCCTTGGTCTTGCCGCTTGATGTGCCGTCAAGCTGTTCAATCGCTGTATAAAAGCGTGTCTGCGGCACTGTGATAATCTTAGCAAATCTGCTGAGAACCTCTCTTGACTTTGTTGTGTCCAAATCCTGCACAAGTCCGTAAAGAGTTGGTGTAATGTAAAGGTAACGCTGCTCGTACGGAACTTCGTCCTCGTCCATCTGAGTAGTACCTTTGCGGAGTGCTTCAATTACCGCCGCACCTGTGGTAAGGTTTGCAGGTGTGGCAGAGGTAATACCTGCGTGACTTGCGTATGCGGCAAAGCGGAATGCGTCAAGCTCCGGCACAACCTTTGTGCGGATAAACTCGCCCGAAAGTCTGCCGAACGCAACGCCTGCGGTTTCTACATTGTCCATTGTATCAACAGTAAACATTCTGCCACGGTCGAAGTTACATTTAACCGTTTCGTTAGTAAGGGTAACATCGCCGCCAACATATCCGCTGTTACGGGAATAATTTGCAAGTCCGTCCATTGAAATCATTGGAATAATAAGTTCATTGGAGTTTGCGCCCGCTGTCGCAAGGTCGGACGCACCGTCAAGTTCGCTTGTAAGTGAACTCTGCTTGTAAACCTCGTCAAGCAAAGTAGTGTAAGTTTTAAAAAGTGCAATAGAATTTGCCATAAATTTTCACCTCATTAATTATTTTTCGTCTGTACTAAGTCCCATTGCCGCCCTCATACTTGCGAGCGGATTAGACTTAATGCCTGCATTTCCTGTATTTTTCACAGGGGTTTGGAAAGGCTCGTCCGAGCCGAACATATAGCCGTTTTCGGATTTCACGCTTTCAAGAGCCTTAGTAATATCGTCTGCCTGATTTTTTGATGTTTTAAGACTGTCAAGGTCAAGCAAAGCCTTAACCGCTGTTGCGTTTCTCGCACCGCTCTTTGAAATAGCACCGTCAAGTACAGAGTTAAACTCCATATCCGCAATTTTTGTTTGATACTCGGTTTCTTTGTCTTTAAGGCTTGTGTTGAGTTTTGCAATCTCGCTTTTAAGATTTTCGACATCTACGCCCTCAAACTCTTTAAGTGCTGTCTGAGCTGTTTCAAGCTGTGATTTGTAATTATCTCTTGCGGTTGTGATTTTTTCAACCTCTGCAACAGTCTTGTAATTTGCAAGCACCGCCTTGTCAAACTCTGCCTTTTTCTCATCGGGAATCGTAATACCAATTTCAGAGAGAAGTGTGTGTATGTTCTTCATAATATAAATCCTTTCTGCATAGCTTATATTCCGCTTTGCCTGCGGTAGAAATTCAGCCGTATAAACCAACGGCGGGGTAAAATAAAAGCACCTATGCAATCAAATGCAAGGGTGCTTAATCTGCTTTATTTTTGTTGTCTTCAACCTCAATAACAAAACCTCGGTCAATAAGGCTTTTCGCTCGGTCTTTGGTACATTCAAAGACTTCATTGACAGGTCTGTTGATAAGACCGTTCATTTTATCGTTAAACGACACAACTACTTTTACTTTCATTTTGTCACCTCATTATTTATTTTTCTACTAATTCGTAAGTCTTTCTAAATATGTCAGGTTTACAAGGATATTTTTCACCATTAACACCAGTAATAATATAATCACCGGGACTTGCTGTCATATCACCTTCAAGTGTATGTATAACGATTTTTTTGTCGGTTTGATATGCTTCTACTACAACAGCTTTTTTCCGATACTTTTTCATATTCATTTTGTCACCGCCTTTCAAATTTTTGGTATAAAAAAGGCACTCAATCCGATTGATTAAGTGCTAATCTCTGTATTAAATTCACGCATAACAAAACCGCCCACAAGAAGCGGTTAGTCTTCTTCCAAGTAGTCAAATTCACTCGACATTGAGCGTTCTTTTTCTTCGTCTGTTAATGTAGAAAGAAATTCTTCCATACATTTTATTTGCAATTCAATAGGTCCGTCGATAATTGCGTTTCTTGATTTATTTTCTTCCACTCCAAATCACCCCAGCTTTTGATTTATTTAGCAAAGTTTTAACAAATCTATCTTTTTCCTCATCGGTTTCCTTAACCACTATCTTCTTATACAATCTATTACACTCAAGAGCAAATCTATTGTTGTCAAAATCATCGGTTTTAGTTAAATATTCAACTGTGCCGTTGTTTTTTACAATAGTAATTGTTCTAACATTTTTATTTGCAAATACATCCAAATCGTTCATAGAATAACTACTGTTTCTCGGATGATTATGTAAAATAGTTAAATTTTTTCCTTTTGTCTCCAAGTATGTGCCAAAGTCAATTTTTTCATCAGAACCTGTAAATGGTTTATAGTCAACCAATCCGTCGCGAAAAACAAATGCAACTTCTTTATTGTCATTTTGTTCTTTTGAAAATTTCAAAAGCTCCTTATGTTGTTTTTGAATTTCAACCCTTTGTTCTTCAGAATATCCGTCAATATCAACTTTCGGCACTCGCTCGATAGCTTTATCAGTTATAGGTGTAATCGACTTTTTACTTTCTTCTTTTAGTATATCACCTTTTGAAGAATTTGCAATATGTTTATTGCTGTTCATACCTCTGATTTTTCCGTCGTCGACATTCTTGATACCTCTTAACGGCATTTCGGCTTTCTTTGGTTTTGTAATGCCTTTTACGGTATTACTGCCAACCGTCACTCTGTCCCATTGTTGAGAAAGTCCGACGCTTTTTGAGAAGTTCACATATTCATCGGAAGTTTTTACATATCTTGCACGAGCGTTAATTATTGCTTGCTCGTCAGCCCCGCCTTCTTCAAGCAATTTTATTTTCTGCCTTTGCGCCCGCATTGCGGTTTCAAGTCTGCGCTGCCTTTGGGTTGCCTCATACTTTGTGTATTTCTTACCGTTGTACTCGACAGGCTCGTTTTCCTCTGCATTCATTTGGTCGAGCTGTTCGTCTGTATAGGTGCGTGGGGTTATGCCGGGAGTGAAAGGCGAATATGAGTGATAGCAGTTTGCGCCGCACAACCCTGTTACTGTACCAAGTCCGCACACGCTTTCAAGCTCTTCCTTGCTGTAAACTCTGCCCTGCCACACCTGATGCGTCGGTCTTGCACCGCTGTGCCACGATACCTCAAAATAGTTTGTACCGAGTTTTTCGGCATTCTCCTCGTTGATTTTGCCCACAACCTGATTAAGTCCCGTTGTAACCGCCCGCCTTGCCGCAACCGTAACTCTGTTGCTGTGTCCGCTTGCATAGTCAACCGTACGCAATCCGCTGTTTGTCATTTCGGTTACGGTTTTTTCGAGTACGGTATTATAATCACTCGCACCGCTTGCAATTTCCATGACAGCTTTATCAAGAGTTTCTTGGTAGTAATCGGCTGCAGGAGTAAAGCCTAAGCTGCCGTCAGGCTGGCGCTTGGCAAAACCCATTGACTGCGTAATGTTCTTGCACTCGCCCTGTGTCTGTGCCTGCACCGCCCTCACAAATTGCTGTAACGGTTCATTTTCGGCATAGGGTATAAACTCCTTGCCCTGCTCTGTAAAAACGCTCTCAGCCTCGTTATAGCCGCTTTCTATAACACCCGAAAAGACGTTTTTAATCTCACTATTGCTTAAATCAAGTGTATTTTGCACTATGCTTTTGATTGCTGATTTACTCTTACCGAGCTTGTAAAGTCTGCCGATTTTGTAAACGCTTGTCGGTGTAAGCTCTTGTGCAAGCACCAACATTCGCACAATGTCAGCCATTATGCTCATTTGCAGGCTGTCAAAAATCTGTTCGAGCGCTGTGGGGATTGCCTCCATAATCTCAGGCGTAAACATCAGTCAACTACCTCTGAGGCTTGCGGCAGGTTCTTTTTTGCAGTCTTTTCGTCCTCGCCGTACCACTTTGCACGGTACTCCTCGGGCTTCATAATGCCGAGGCTCAAATCCTGTATATCCTGCGTTCTTTCAGTTTGTTCATCGGTCAAAATGCTGTCCTTAAAATCACATACAAATGTATATCCGCTTGTTGTAAGCGAATTGTAAAAAGCAAGAGCATATACCAAATCGTCAAGGCAGTATTTAAGCTGCTTTTGAATTGCCGATACCGTGTTGTACTTTCTGTCTTTTGCTGACTTAATCTCTGTTGCAGTTTTCGCCACAGTTTCGGGATTGGATAAGTCACCGTAAGCAAGTCCCACTGAGAACTCAAGCCTGCGAAGATATGTATTTAAGCCGTCTGTAATATCTTCTTGACGGATTGCAGGGGAAAAATCCTTGAACAATTCATTATCTCCGAGATCAACATCTACAGCTTTGTAAAGTCTTTTGTTGAGTTTTTCAGTACCCTCTTTCTTGAAAGCTGCGGCATCAACATGTATTGCCCTTTCGCCGCTCTCAAACTCCCAATCAAGTCTGCCGAATTGTGTGTCTATTTTACGAATAAGATTTATGTCATTTGCGTAGACAGAAACACCGCAATATGAGCCGTCAATCGTATTTTTAATCGGTGTGCGAAAATAACCGAAAGCAGGGCGGAGCATTGCAGGGTATGTAACAGCATTTGGCAGGCTTGCCCACTCGTCAACTGCCGCAAGCGGAATTTCTCTTCCAAGTTGCCCCTCACTTGCAGACACATAAGCGGTGTTGGTAATTGTCAATCCCTTTTCGGTATCAAGGCTGTGATACTCAAGCCTTGTGTAATAGTTGTCGCCGATTTTCTTAAATTCAGGAAAGATGACTTTTACAAGCCTATGTCTTGCATCAAATTCAATCGGCACAAAGGCATTTGCGGAAATATACTGCACCTTGTCGCCGCCTAATGGTTTAATCACCATTGCGCCTGTTGCAAGTCCCGACTGCAATTCGGAGTTAAGGTCTTCCGTTGCGGTTTCAAAGATTTTCTGCAATTTGTCATTGCTTACGCTTGCAGTCATTTCGTTAAGCGTGATGTTTGCAAACTCTCTTGTAATCGCCTGCTCAAGCCTTAAACTTATAACGCTGTCGGAAAGCCAAAAAGCCTGCCCCGCAAAGCATTTCTGCCACATTTCAATGCTTTGCATCATATCATCCGTAATCGCAAGTTTAACGCCCAAAGCCTGTTTAATATCCTTTAGAGGGAACATTCTCTGCCAAACTCCTTTCAAAAAATTTATGAATTGCATTTCACACCGCCCTTATAAATCTTTTTATATCCCGTTCAAATGTGTATTCAAAACTGTCGAGGCTGTCGATGTCGGTTGAACCGTCGTCAAGTCGTTCGTCAACAAGTTTTTTATCATTCCATACAGCCTCGCACAATGCCGTTTTAAGCGTATCGCAGCCGTCAGTGTAAAAGAATCTGCCCGCGCCCATAAGTCGCAGCAGGCATTGAATACGGTCCTGTACGGGGTATTTGCGTGCGGGTCTGACTATGGTATTTGGGAAATGCTCTTCAAACGCTCGTTTAATGCCTCTGCCGAGCACGGTTTCGGCGTTATCCCAATACACAAAGTCAACAACACCGCACAAATCAAAAACAGACTGTGCAAAATTAATTGCCAGCCTGTCAATGTCGTTTCCGTCGTATTCACCGAAGTGTCGTTCGCTTTTCAGTGCTATTAAATTATTGTAGCCTCTTGTCTTTGCCGTTGCCACAAATGCGTGGCCCGATTTATTGCCGCCGAAGTCAATGCCGATTGTTACTTCTTCAAGTTCCGATTTCAAAAACTGCCTGTACGGTAAATCCGTGTTGATTTTGTCGGTAATTTGACAGTAAGATTTTTTGGGATTATCGGCAAATCGGCGGTAAATAGCACCCTCGGCACGCACCCACTTGCCAAGAATAAGACGGTCATAGAAAATTGTACCCTCATATTCATTGCAAAGGTTCTTCACAAACTCCTCGGATAAGAATTTATTATCGAAAATCGTGTATTCCTGCAAATAAATATCTGCGTCGCTGTCTATGAATTTCTTGAGCCAATGGGTTGGGTGTTCAGGGTTTAAACTGCCGTCAAAGCACGAATAAGGCTTGTCAAGTCGGGATTTAAGCATATTGAAAATATCTTCGTTCCACTTTGCAACCTCATCACCGTAAATATATTTTGCCGACGCACCCTGAATTTTAGCAACCTGACTGACCTTTTCCGCACCCAAACAGTACACATCTTCACCGCACACTTTTGCAATGTTTCGGCTGTTAATCGTACCGACAACATCAGAGGTGTAACGCTCTCGCATAGGCTGCAGTACATTTCGCTCAATGGTTTCTTTTGACACGCCTATGATAAAGCACAAACCGTCCTTACCGATCCGCTCTCGAATACGCATAGGCACAATATAGGTGACATCAACAAAACTTTTGCCCGAACGCACCGCACCGCTTTTTATGTTCCAGCGATGTGTTGCGTTTGCTATGTATTCCTTTTGCTTACTCGTGTACGACATTGTCTGTGCTCCTTTCTGCGTCATCTTTGATTTCTTTCAAAATGCTGTCGAGCTTGTCAAGTGCGGTCTTGTCGGTTTCCTCTTTTTGCTTATCCCGCCACTTGTCGGGGCGGCGGTTTTTCAGCCAAAATATTTGTGCAGTAGTGTTGCCCTCAAGAGCAGAGGACAACAAAGCATTTTCAACTTCATAGTCCACAACCTCTTTGCCCTTTTTTAGGGACTCCGAAATCTCCGAATACTTTTTCTTCCACTCATAAAATGTTGATACTGTAATTCCTATATTCTTAGCTATCTGCTCATCGGTCAGACCGTCCCTTGCCCAGCCCTCAAGCAGTAGTAAATTTTCTTTTTTAAGCCATTTTTCATACTTTCCTTTTGCCACCGTCACCACCTCTCTTTATACAGCAAAACCGCCCTCAACGAGAGCGGTCTGCCGTTATTTTTGAAAAAGGAGAACTACAAAATGCCTCTTATTGTCAAACTTTTACGATACTATTATATCATGGTCAGTAGTGGCTTTGTAATGGCTTTTAGGTGGCCAATTTAATTTTTTTTCAAATTCTTGCAAAGCTCTGCCGTGAAGTCTAAACACCCAGCGCTTATTTAAGTGCATAACATCTGATACATCACTCCAAGTACGACAATTAAAATAGTATTCTATAAGAACACGGCGATATTTTTCTTCTGAAATTTGGATTATGATTTTATATGCCGATATCATTAATTTATTACACATTGTTTTATTATTGATTAACAGGTTTTCAATATCAATTACCTCATCAATAGTTTGATTACTTGAATTAGACTTACTACTTTGTACACGCTCTGTCAAAGCTGTGTTTTGAAGTGATTTTGCCTGCTGCTTAAGTTCTGCTAAATCTTTTTCTTTTGCAATAATATCCAAATGTAAATCTCTAATGTTTCGTAAATATTCTTTTGCAGTCAAATTATCACCTCCAAATCATCAAGATAATCAGCCACAATTTGAAATGCAATCAGCATTCCCTCGCTTATGTAATAATGCTTGTCTTTTCGACTTTTTCTGTCGTTAAGCCTGTTCAACTTTTCCTGTTCACTTTCTATGCGTTCGGATATTTCAGCTTTTAATTCGTCAAGAGTCATTAATTTTCACCCTCCAGTCTTCTTTCAAGCCGCTCAATCTTTTTATGTTTCCATTCATTCACTTCTTTATCGCATTGAAACATTATCTTGCATTGTTCAAGCATAATTTCAACATCTGCCATTTCTTCAAAAATATTATCAACAGATTTCAAATCATCTTCAAGTGATGTTTTTTCTTTAGTATAATTTAATCTTACAATGCTTTTGCACAAAGCCTGCGACAATTCAGACAACTCTTCTACCGTCTTTATCATCTGATTTTCCACACCGTATGTATTGATTGCTTTATACATAGTCTCTTTTGATGTCATTCTTCTGCCTCACTTTCTAGCCAATGTTTTTTGCAATCAATGCAGTTACCGTGAAATTTATTACAATATTCCATCGGAACATGACCGACACACCCGAGCAAAGTAATATCACCTTGAACCATTTCGTCAATTGACATCTGTTTGATTTTCTCGTAATTAGTCATTGTTTTCCTCCTTATCCATTCTCGCACCGCAATGTGGGCAATAGTTTTCAAATTGATAACGGTTGTTAATGACTTGATAAACAACCTCTCTCCCGCAAGTTAAGCAGTATGCTTCCGCTTCACCTACTTTTCTGTCTTTCTTTTTTACCCACTTTGAGAGTTTAACTTTATCAACAACTTTAAGTTTAATTTTTATACGACTGATTTTTTTAATATGGGACAATATAAAAACACAATTACTAACAACCTTATCCCCACAAGTGCAGAAATATCGTAACTTTGGTATTGACAAAATTGGTATTGACAAAAAGGCTTTTTCTCTTGTTTTATGTAAAATGCCCTCAATCACCGTTCCGTCAAAAAGTACGATTTCAACATATTTCCCTAAATGTCTTTCGAGTTCATATCTTGTCATAATTTTTACTCCTTTAAATTTTTACTCCTTCCAGCAGTTCCGGATTATCGTAGATGTTGCCGATAATCTCAATATCTCTTGAATGATATTGTCTGCCTAATCCCGTATATATCGAATCATACACAATTGCAAATTCAGTTTCGTTTGTGTCATACTTAACAACACCATAGCTTTCACTGTCGGAACGGTCTGGAAAATCAACAATATCGCCCTCAAAGATTTTTGTGCCATTCTTATCGAGCATACCTGTGTACTGTCCGACTGTATCTGCGTAAACAGGATATTTTTCTACTGTAGGCTTTTGCTGATAAATTATTGCAAAATCACCCTCACCATTCTGTGGGAAAATACCGCCGTAAACCCAATTGCTTTTTATTTTTTTACCACTCCATGTGACTTTTTCGCCATATCTGCGAGTTTGACCTCTGAATAATATTTCTCTCATAATATCCTCCTTTTAAATTCTTCCAAGCCTTTCGAGTGCCGTATATTCTCCGTAGCTGTAATGCGTGTTGTGCAGTTTATTATACAAATTGATTTTCTTGCATTTTTCTTCAAGTGTATCGGGTTTATTGTAATTGCGTGCGGCTGTTTTTCTTAATTTGCTGTTTTTGATAATTTCTCTGTGCTGTTGCTTTCGCATTTCAACACCGCACTCGGTGCAGTATTTTTGATTTGCACTTCTTTTTTCAAATGCTTGCATACATAATTCGCAGATTGCCTGTTGTTTCATTGTTTCATCTCCCTTACCTTTTCGCTTATTCTTTTAACAAATCCGTTCTCATTTGTTAATAGCTCTATCGTCTGCAACGCAAGGCTTAGCATTTCGTCTTTGGTTGCCGCCTGCTTGTACATCTTGCGAACGAGATCGGCGGATTTCTTTATATCGTTTTGCAAGCGACCACATAGTCTTAAATACTCCTCGCCCTCATCGTGGTACTGTCTGTACTCACTCTGCAATTCCTGTTGAAGCTTCAGGCAAGTAATCATATCCCAGCCTTTATGACGATTGTTGTAGCCGAGTTTTGCAAGTTTTGAAAAGTATTTGTATTCGGCAGGCGGATAGTCGGTATAATCAAGCTGACCGTCAATAGCTTTATCCTCAAGCCTTGCAAACTCTGCTTTGTCTTTAAAATTTGGTTTCATATATTCCTCCCTGCGGAGGCTTGTGGTGGGTTGAAGCCGTTTTTAAATAACCCTTTATATATATAATATTTTTATTTTTCTTATACGAAAGGTTATAAAACCCCTCAAACCCTCCTCAAGCCACCGCACTAACATTCAGAACGAATAGAAATACCGGTGAAATAATTGTAATTTCTTCCCTTTATCTTTTCAAATCGTTTGGCAAGTTCGGTGCTGAACTTGGTATTTGACATACAATATTCGTTGTTGCTGTCTGCCCACGATACATAGGCAGCATACAACATACTTGCCTGTACAGTGCCCTCAAGAGTACATTTATCCTCGATAAAAGCAGAAATAACATCCATTTCACGCCTGTACTCTCTCACGCTCTTTAATACAGCGGCGGGCATTTGCAGGCCCTCTCTCTGCCACATCAGACAGCCGTCAATGCACCATTTAAAAATCGCTGTCATCTCCGCCTTTAGCTTATGCGTAAGGTTCTTATCTACCTTGTCCTCGGGTATCTGCACATTGAACGGTATCATATGTATTCTTCGCCAAATGCCTGTGTCTGTGCCTCTGATAATAGGTTTATGGTTTGTCGCCATCCATAATTTGAACTCGGGTTTAAACTCAAATTCCTCACTGTACAGCTTTCTTGCTGTTACCGTATCGTCACCTGTAAGCTGTTTTAAAAGTCCCTCATTCAGCCGCACACCCTCATTTGGCTCTACCGATGTAACAAGTCTTGCGCCCTTTAATCGTGCAATGTCGCTGTTTATGGCATTGCTCTGCGAGCTTTTCACCATAATGGTTTCGGGCTGAATATTCGCCGCATAATCGCCGAAAACATCTCTTATTACATCAATAAAAGTGCTCTTGCCGTTTCGACCTGTACCGTAAAGAAAAAATGCACATTGTTCCGCCGTTGAGCCTGTCAGACTGTAGCCTACCGCCTTTTGAATGTATCTGATTAAATCCTTGTCGCCTGCAAAAATATCGTCAAGGAACGCAAGCCAACGAGGGCAGTCGGCAGCTTCGGCGCAATCGACCGAAGTAATCTTTGTAAAGTAATATTCGGGGTTATGTGCCTTTACATCGCCGTTTTTCAGATTAATAATTCCACTTGGCGTGTTGAGTGCCATTTTGTATCTGTCCATTTGTATCGGCAAAATCGGAAGATGATGTTCAATTTCATTGAGCATTGCTTTTTTTGACTTATTTGAACGGCTTGATTTCATATGCTTTTCAAATGCTTTCGCCATATCTCCGCCGCTCTCTTCATCAGCCTGCAAGTAAAGCTTTGCCTCGGCTTTCATAGCCTCAACGCACTTATCTGCCATTCTTAAGATAACACCGAGATTGTCGACGCTCCACCTCATTGAATTATAAAAATACCATTTCTTTTCCGTATAGCAGTAGCGAACATTTTCGCCAAACAGGTCAACAAACCTTTCTGCGTTGCCCATATCGTCAAATGTATATGCACGCATTTTTTCTTCGTCGACAGTCTGAATAACCTTGCCGTTGCAGATTGAAATCGAATAATCGTTTTGTTTTTTAGGGTTATAGGTCTGACTGCAGCCCGATATTGCTTTTTGCAGGGTGATTACTCCGTATGTAGTGCCTGACTGCTTTCTGTCCCACTTGTCACGCATTAACCCCGATTGGCGGAAAATTGCGTCCATTTTTTCGGCATCGCAGCCGCACCAAAAGGCAAGCATATTGCAAAATGCCATATCCGCCTCGCTCTGTGATGAGTAAGCCGAAAAGTCACCGCTGTACAGAGCCTTGAAAAGACTGCCGTTCTTAGCGCTGCAGGCGGCTCTGACGATGTCATCAACGGAATTTAAATTGACCGTAATATTCTTGTTCGGCTTAGGCTCTGCCGCCTTGCCGAGATATTTGGAGTGCAACGGCTTAACACTCTCGGTACAATCGTTGATGTATCCGTATTCCGAGCAGTAGTTTCCTGTCACAACGAAAAATCTGCCGTTCTCGTACATTTCAAAACCGCCCAAATCATTCTTTGCCTTTCTTCTGCCCTCGGGAAGAGTTCCCTTGCAAATTATATGAACGCCTGTTTTGCTCTGCGAAAATTCTGTGTAGCTCTGTAAAGTGTTCACGAACTCGCTGATTATGTTGTCAGCTCCGCCGTTTTGGTAATCCTGAATGTCATTCGGCATATCGTCAAGGTCAACACCGAAAAACGGTGAATTTGAGAACATAAAGCCTATGCCCGAATATTTGGCGGATTCTCTGACAGCGGTTTCAAAATCCGACCAAGTGTCGGGATTGTTTGACTGGGCAAGTCCGCCCGTCTTTGGATTGACGGGCTTCTTAGAAATGCCGCTGTGCGACTTCGGGTCAGGGTATGCCTGCCAACACACCCAATTTTTATAGCCTTTTAATTCCTGCGGAATTGCACTGTATTTATCGTTAAAATTTGTAAATCCCATATTTTATACCTCCTTATGGATTCTTATGAATTTCATATGTACCGACTTAAAATTCAAAAGTTGCATAAATTAGTGCAATTTCCGTAAAAATTTTCTGAATTAAAACGGTAAATCATCATCAAGCGGCATATCCGTAAAGCCTTGATTTGTCGGCTGTGCAGATGCATAGCTTTGCTGTGGCTGTGCATAGGCTGTAGCTGTATTGGTCGTCGTCTGCTTTGGAATATGCTTTACAGTCAGATATTTTGTAGGATTTCTCCAGCTTACTCGCTCCTGTGTTTTTCCGTTGTATTCTTCGTGCTTTATAGTTACACGCATTGGCTTATTGACAAGCTCACCGCAGAACTGCTCAAGGCTGTCGTACTCCTTGCCATCGGGAAGTCCTGCCGCCTTGCCGAGTGCCATAATCTGACCATAGCTGTATCCCTTGACCTGCAAGTCTGCGTTTGTAGGCTCTTTCTTCTTCCACAATGTATCAAATATATATCCGTTTTTATAGTTCTGCTCAACATCATTTCGGATTACCATTGAGATGTTCAGATTTTCTTTGCCATTCTTTGTTACTCTCTCCTCAACCTTAGCGATAAGGCACTCGTAATCACCTTCAGGCTTGATTGAGCTGCCCTGTGTTGCTTCGTTCCAGTTTGATTTAAAACCCATGATTATTCCTCCAAAATTAATTTAATTGCTTCATTGGCACTTCTGCATATTCCTGCTACCGCACCGTTGAATTTCATCATCTGTAAAAAGTTATGCTGCTTTTCGGTTGCTCTGCCTTTTGCTGTTTTAACCTCAATGAATACCGCCTTGCCGTCTGATTTTCTGACACCGAATAAATCAGAAAAACCCGGTGGTACACCTGTGCTGAAATATCGTCCGTCCTTTGTGTAACCCTGTCCGACATTGATACGAAAAATATCGCAGTACGGTGCAATTGCAAGGCGGATTTCATTCTGTATAGCGTGTTCTTCTGTCAAGCTATCAATCCTCTCTTTCGTGCTTGATAATACGCCCAGCCGGGCTTATAGCCGTGTGTTTTTGCGTAAACGAGTAAATCGTTGTAGCTGCCGCAATCAGATGGTGAACTGAAATCGAGCTTAAAGCCCTCAACCTTTATAAGCTCTGCGGCAGTATCAAAATCAACCTTTCGCTCTGCTGTCGGAAATTCATATCCGCATCGAGGGCATACGGCTTTCTGCCCCGGTGGTGGTGCAGAGAATGTAAAAAAACACTCGGGGCATTGCTTGACCTTTGCTGCCTGCTCGTCCTCAAGCTTTTTAACACTCTTTTTCTCTCGTTTTTCAAGTGACCACACTCTGTCATCGTCAGGCATTCCGTGTCTTGCATAGTTGCCCACATGGTCAATGATTACCGCCCTTTTGTTCGGTCTGTATCGCATACATCGCATTGACTGCTGAATGTAAAGCGTAAGGCTGTGAGTAGGTCGGAGCAGAATTGTACATTCGCAGTCGGGCACATCAAAGCCCTCTGAAATCAAATCCACATTGCAAAGAATTGTAATTTTGCCGCTGCGGAATTCGTTTATAATCTGTTCTCTTTGAGCTTTCGGGGTACTTCCGTCAATATGCTTTGCCGGAATGCCTGCCTCACAAAAAGCCTGTGCCGTTGCTTGACTATGCTTAACCGTTGAACAATAGCACACCGCTTTTTTGCCGTCTGCAAGCTGTCTGTAATACTTGATTACATCTCCGAAAACTGTATTTTTAGTCATTGCTTTTTCTATCTCGGAGGCGACATATTCGCCCATTTTGGTGTGCAGTCCTGTAAGGTCGGCAACACTCGGAGCATAGTAATCATATGGGGCAAGGCAGTTATGCTCAATGAGCCACTTGGTACTTACTCCTACAATCAGCTTATCGTTGACATCACCCAAGCCGTCACCGTTTAGACGGATAGGTGTTGCGGTGACGCCAACCCTCGGCACATCTGAAAAATATTCATAAATGCGTTTGTAGCTTTGTGCAAGGCTGTGATGATTTTCGTCCGTAATGATTAACGCAGGCTTAGGAAGTTTTTTAAGCCTGCGTGTAAAGGTTTGTACCATACCAATCTGACATAAATCCATAAGCACACCCCAGCGGGCAAAGGTTCTGAATATTTGGTCAACAAGCTCTCTCCTGTGAACAAGGAACAGCACCCGTTTACCGTTCCAAGTCGTCCGTCTTGCAATTTCTGCGACAATGCAGGACTTTCCGCCACCGCACCCAAGGACAATGCAAGGAGCTTTGTAACCCTCTCGCCAAGCTTGCCTTACTTGCTCCACAAGGTCATTCTGATACGGTCGAAGCTGCATTTCCGGCACCCTCTCTCTGCTTTTCCTGTTTCTTCTGCTTTATCAGCTTTGCGACACACTGCATACAGAGCTGTCTGCCATAATTTTTTATTGTGCCGTCAATAATCTGCTTAACGGTGCGTTTACCGTCAGAAAGTATCGGTGCTTTGCACTCATCACAATACTGTTCGGGTTGCATTGAATAGTATGTTCTCAATGCTTCATCAACAATTTTAAGGTCATTTGATATGTACATTGAATCAAACAAGCCTATCGGACTTTTGCAGGTGTCGTTGCCGTCTGTTTGTGTTGCAAAAAGATACTTGCCGTCAACAACAACCGTTTTCAAAACTGTGGTAAACATTCCCTCAACCGAGATTTTTTCGTCAAGCAGCTTACCGATTGTTTTAGCTTTTTGTCTGCCGTTTTCGTCGGTATCAATATGACTTAAAAAATAAACAATTGTATCGCTTGGTAGAGTTTCAATCTGTTTCACAAGTTCCCAAAAATTTTTGCCAATGTCGGTAAACTTCTGAAAGCCTGTTTCCTTGGCTCTTCTCATATACTCGTTAGCCATGAGATACTGTGCGTCATCAATTGCAATCGACTTACATTTCTGCTTTTTGATAAAGTCCTCAATATCAATGTAGTTGTCGGAATTGATTGAAGAAGTAAATTTTGTTCTGAACGGGAGTGATTTTCCATTCACATTTACAAGAGCAAGTTCATTTGCTTTGAAATTTCTTAAAGAGGCAGATTTTCCGCTGCCTGAATATCCTAAAACCAATATAGGTAATCCCATAAATAACACCTCACTTAATACTTAATGACTGCTTGGCTTCCATATGTACGAAGGGGATTTCTTCACCCTTTTTGCAGAGAGCTTTGACATCATTCTTTTTCACTTCGGGCATACTGTATTTCAAAAGGTGGGCAAGATTGTGTTCCTCTGCCCACTCAACGAATGAAATTTCATCATCAATAACAAGGCTCGGTGCGTTGTTTCTGATTGATACAACTGCGTGCGGCATATCTACCTTGCTCCTGCCGATTGCTTTCATTGCGTTAAGAAGATATGCAGCGAGTTTTTCAACCTCTCGCTCTTTCTGCGACTGCCTCTTAGCGATTGCAGATTTCTCAAACTTGAGTATATTAGCCTCGGCTTTAAGCTGTTTGATGTAGACCGCAATGCTTTCTGCTTTCTCGTCAAATTCGCCCTCAATGCCCTCGAGTGTATCAAACCACGCTGTAAGCATTTTTTCTTTGTATGCCTCAACATCTTCGATAATGTCGCCGTTGCCGTCAATCGGCTGACCGTCTGCGTCAGTATCGGGTTCATATTCGTTTATGTCTTCAAATTGGCTGAATAATTCAGCAAAGCTTTCCGTAAGCTCATAAAGCTTCATTGCTGCTCCCCCTTAAAGATTTATGTTTTGTGTGGCAAGTGCTTCTATTAAATGTTCAACCTTGCCCTTGAAAAATTCCTTGTCTTGTGACTGCTTTGCGAAATCGAGCATACGGATAAAGCTGTCATATGCGATTGAAAAATAAGCCTTAAAGACATCCTTGTCATCTGATGTACCGTCGGCAGTCTGAACATTTTTCAGCCTTTCTTCATACTCATCTTTCTGTCTGCGAAGAGCCTCTTGCTTTTCGTCCTCAAGCTGTTTCCTTACGATTTTTTCGTTCTCACGATATTCTGCTTCGAGTTCGTCATTGCGTTTGATGTTCTCACGCTCAAGTGCTCTGATGGTTTCGTTCAGTCTGCGCTCATTATCGCTCGGCTCTGCAACGGCAACCTCAATAGGACGGCTTTCAAGCTCCTGAACTTTATTCGTCAGCTTGAAATTTTTGTTCTTTTCCTCTGCAAGCTGATTTTCAATATTGCGGCAGATTTCTTTTGAAGTGTCCGCCTGTTGCTTGTAATAGTCAGCGTCTTTCTTAGTGTTATTGAGCTGTCTGCAATAGTCAATGCTCTTGTCGGTTGCCTCCTGCTTTTCGTCTTTCAGCTTTTCGATTTCAGCTTTTAACTGCTTGACCGTTGTGTTTTCAATGTCAAGTTTTTCGGCGATTTCTGCCTGTTCGGGTTCGCTGATTGTGGCAAGAAGTGATAGCTTTGTCATTCCGATTTGTGCAATCGATTGCACATTTTCAGCGTTTATTTTTTCTACAATAGAAATATAGTTATAAACATTTCTGCGTTTCATACCTACTTCATTCTCGCAGTACTCCTCAAAATTCGTGTAGCCAAGCTCCTTATACAGCTTGTTGTCACGCATAGTCTTGAGTCCGTTGCACATATCCCATATGTTCTGTTGTGCAAGGTTTGCACTTACAAGAATTTTCTGATGCAGTTCAATTGCCTGCTTATGCTGTTCGCTTACTGTTATTTCTGACATTTTTTATATCCTCCAAAAATTTAGTATATTGCTGTTCAAATTCAACAATTTCGGGTGGCTTTTTATAATTCGACTCTCGTTCGTTTTTGTAGCCGTGACATTGCACTATCGTCAGGCTTTTGGGATTTACTTCAATCGTGAAGTAAGGAATTGACGGTGACGCTTTATGCCGAATAAACAGGATTACTGTGTCACCTCTTGCGTGCCGTCTTACATATCCGCCGACGCAATGCTTAAGAATTTTTCCCTCTGAAATAATTTCTTCGCCTTTTTCAGGCGCAAGCATTACAAGATTTTGCGTGTCCATCAACAGAGGCTTAAGAGTTTTTGCCCTCTTAGCTATCATTTCCGCTTCAGCCTTATTTGTGTAATAAGCAACCTTTTCAACGGCTCTGTCGTGAGCCTGTTCAAGATGAGCAGGCATCAGCTCTTCAATTCCCTCGGGAAGTCTTTTGCAGTTGTCGAGATAATCCTTCCACAGCATTACTCTCTGATGATTCTTGCCGTACTTCAAAATCTGCCTGTATTTAACACCGGCATCGTGAATTTCGTTAACGGCAAAAGTCCCAAACTTTGACAGACTGCTTACAAAACCGCTTGCGTTCTGAATGTTCGGTTCTTCTTTAATAATGCTGCGGTAAAGCTCAATTTCGTTTGTGTCATATTCGGCAAAGCTGTGTATATCCGTCTTGCGACACCCAAGCATTTTAAGCAGATTGTTTTCTTTCCAATGGATTTTGTTTAGCTTTAGCTGACCGTTCATCAATAGGTCTGCAATCCTATCAAATCCGCCTTTAATCAAATACTCTGCATTGTTGTGTCGGACATATAAATTAAGCCACTTTAAGATTTCGTGAACTGTGTACCTATCTGAAAGCTCATCCGCACACGAATATCTAAGATCCGTATCAGCTATTACATCAAGATTTAAAAGTATGGTTGAATCCCAGCCTGAATACAAGGTTTTTTCTGACGGACCCCAATACCACGCTAAGCCCTGTGAAGCAGAAGGAATAATTCCGTCTGTTTTCATCGGATAAAATGTTTTGCCGTACCACTTGTATGCAAATCTTTGCATTGCGTGTTGTTCATATACATACAGATATTCATTTGAAAAAAAATATTGCGGCATCATTTCGACAGGATTTTCGTTGTAAATATCTTCCGAAAATCTCTGATAAACCGTTACAAATCTGATGTACAGTCTGCCGTCAACGGCAAAGCAAAAACCAAACTTGCGACTTCTTTCAAGTTTCTTTCTGCCGTAATGCAAAGCCTTTGCTTTGACGGTCTCACCACAATGGTTGCATATGTGAATTTGATTATGTGCAAGACCGAACGGCTCATTAAGATGCCAGCAACGACAGCTTGTACAAAAGCAATCACATCTGTCCCTGCCTTTATTTTCATAAAAGGCATACTGTGGAAAATACTGCACTATTTGCTCTTCGTTTTCAACTGTAATATCAGGAATATTCTCGAGCAGGTATTCGGGATTTTTAATCATACCGACACCTACCAATCTATAAGATTGCCGAGGTCAAGAGTAACCGGATCCGTCTTCTGCTCTGCTACATCAGGCTCTTCAAGCTCATACTCGGACATATGTATCTGCATTGCGAAAGTAACCTTTGCTCCGGGAAAAATCTTACCGACAATCTGCTGATACACATCAAGGTCGGAAACTGCAGCGGGGAGCTTCTTTCCCACTTCGTCAATCAGGTTTTCAAGGTTCTCTGCAGCCATAACGGCTCTTGCAAATTCCTCGTTCTGCTCTAAAAATTCGCAGAGCATTTTCTTTACCGGCTCAAGAATTGCTTTAGATTTACGGTCTTTAAGATTTTTTTCGTTGCACAACTTGATTTTTTTTGTTGCAGAGGATATAATTGAATTAGGCTTATTGTTCTTTGTGCTTGTGGCATTCGCGGTGTCACAGGCACTTTTTTTATTGCTCATTTCTTCACCTCCTCCCCGAAAACATCATATGCATACATACTGTTAATGCGTTGTCTAAGCCTTATGTTTTCGTTTTTGTAACCGTTGATTGCGTCATTCTTAATGCAAAGGTCAAGCCTTGCGTTCTCAAGCTCAATCTGCAAGTGCTTAACCAAGCTATGTAAGTGCTTGTTCTCGTCCTTAAGACTGCGTTTTGTTTTAATGTGTCTGAGTGCCATTGTAATTCTTCTCCTTAATCAGCTCAAAATACTTGCAAGGACTGCCTTGCTGATTCCGCCGAGCTTCTTGTTATAGTCTTTTTGAAAGTGTCGCTTAACAGTAACGCAACTTTTTCCGAGATACTTTGCGATGTCCCGATACTGCAAAACTTCCTTATCCGGAAACGCAACGTCTAACCTGTCGAGGTTGTCTCGAAATAACGGCTTTTCTCTTGCCATGTCATTCCCTCCTGCTCTCCTCTGTGATTTTGTCTGATACGATTTCAACCTTTTCCACATTGGCAACGCTGAGTGCCAGCTTGAGCAGTACCACGTCGCCTACTGTTCGGGTAATCTGATAGCTTGTAACATACGGGATTTCCTTACCGTCTATCTCGAGCAGGAATTTATCCTTGGTGTCAATGAGTTTTAAACTTGCCATTTTGTTTCCTCCTTAAAATTAAACTCGATTACGAGTTGTTATTGAGTTCCAATAGTAATCTGTACGCCTAACGCCTTAAACAACTTATCAGCGTTTTCAAGTGAAATGCTTTTTTCTCCTTTCTCCCAGTATTGGATAGCTCTTTTTGTAAAGCCTGCTTTTTTAGCGAGTTCGCTTTGCGAAATTCCTCTTTGTTTTCTGTTTTCTCTCAAAATTATACTAAATTCTTTAATGTGCATTGATTTCACGACCTTTTTATGTTATACTATATTTAGTGGTGAACCCCAATTCACTAACCATATACAGAAAGCGAGGTGAAATTAATATGAATCATTCATCACTTAAGAAAAGCTTAATAATAGCTATGTCTTGTATTCCGGAAGTCGAAGGTTTAGAAGAAAACAACTTGATATTAACAACTTCTGCCGGAATCATTTCAGGTAAGGTCCCGTCTGAACAGGAAATAGACGATGAAAATTCTTTGTGCGGCGTTTTATATAAGATTTGCGATAATACTAAAGAAGAATACTTAAAAAATATTTCTTCTACAGATTCCGAACCTGTAATTGTTGGTAATGATGGTTACATAATTTTAAAAGATGTAAAAATAAGATCAACATCGTCCGACACAATCACTCATATGAATTTTATGGTTGTATTTTACGACCAAATCATCGGCGTTACTATTGGAAATATTAACTGATGTTACTTTTGTTTGCTGACTTTGTACTTGCAATACAAGGTCAGCAATTTCTTTTGATGTACCTTTTACTGTTATTTCCACTATATCACTCCTTTCCTACGCTGTTTTCTGTTTAATTGATGTAACTTTTTAAGTTACCACTTTTGCAAAAAAAATTGGCATTGGGTCTGTAATATCTAAAAGTTCCATAAGGCTTTCGATTTCATCACTGCCGAAAACACCTTTGGAAATTCTGTTGCTAAGCGTTTTAGCCGAGATATTTAGACTATCAGCTACCTCTTTCTGAGTAAGACCCTTTCTGACGATTGCGGCTTTAAACTCATTAGCATTAAGCATTTGTATCACCTCCGTAACTTTTTAGGTTACTTTTATTATAACGGGTGTTTTGTAACTTGTCAAGATATTATTTACAACTTTTTTGAAATATTTTTCTTGACAAGTTACTTTTGCTATTATATAATGAGGTCAGAAAAGAAAATAAATTCTTTCGTAAGAAAGGTGATAATATGACAGTTGGCGAACGAATAAAAAAGATTAGGCAACAAAACGCAATCTCACAAACTGACCTTGCGAATGCTTGCAAAATCAGTAAGCAAACTTTGTATAAGTACGAAAACAATATAATAACCAATATTCCGTCAGACAAGATAGAATTAATTGCTGATTATCTTTCTATTTCCCCTGCGTACATAATGGGCTGGACAGATTCAGACCTTACCCACATCAAAAATATAGAGCCGATACCTACAATGGTTAAAGTTCCTTTATTAGGCACAATAGCCTGTGGTGAGCCTATTCTTGCAGAAGAAAATATAGAGGACTACATAAATATGCCCGAAAAAGCAAAAGGCACCTTTGCTTTACGGTGCAAAGGCGACAGTATGATAAACGCACGCATTTTTGACGGCGACATAGTGTTCATACGAGAACAGCCGGAAGTTGAGAACGGAGAAATCGCAGCGGTGCTCATTGAAGATGAGGCAACTCTCAAGCGAGTTTATAAAACCGAAAACAGCATAGAACTTCGCCCCGAAAATCCCACCTTTAAGCCTCTATATTACCAAAAAGAAGAAATGAACAAAGTCCGTATCCTCGGCAAAGCCGTAGGATTTTACAGTAACATTTATTAGAATAAAAAATCCGCGCTAAAATAGGAAATCAATTTCCCATTTTGGAATGATGAAGCGAAAATGTCCAAACGTTTGGACAAATTGGAATGATAAAGCGAAAATGTTTACTCGAGTTTACATTTTGCAGTAATGTTAGTGTGGTGGCTTGAGGAGGGTTTGAGGAGTTTTATAACCTTTCGTATAAGAAAAATAAAAAATATTATATATATAAAGGGTTATTTAAAAATGCCCCAAACCCTCCACTACCCTCCGTACATAAGCAATAAAAAATCCGCCCTACCCTGCGCCAACAGGATAGAGCGGTGTACGACGCAAAGGCCATACAAGACTGTGGAAAGTCTTTAATTATTATAAGATAAATTAGCCTTTGTGTCAATAAAAAATGAATACAGAGGTGTTTTTTATGAAATGCAAGAGATGCAAAAAGACTTTGCAGTCTGATTTTAAATTCTGCCCTTGGTGCGGTTCTAAATCTGCAAATCAAAAATACTACCGCAGACCTGACGGGCTTTATGAAAAATCAATCGTCTACGACGGCAAAAGACACATATTCAGAGCAAGAACTGAAAAAGAACTCGAAAAGAAAATTTTTGCTTATAATCCCGAAAGTGAGCAAACTAATTCAGGTATGCCGTTCTCTTCTGTGGCAGAAGAATGGGAAGCCCATGCGTTTGAAACTCTTGCCCAAGGTTCTGTCAAGGCATACAAGCCACGAGCAGCACGGGCCGTTGACTATTTTGGCGATGAGCTTATAACAAACATCGGACTTCGTGAAATCAACCGCTATATAGCGAAGTTTCCTAAATCTTGGGCATATAAAACCGTTAAAGCATACGCATCCGTACTTAGCCTTATTTTCACTTATGCCGCACAAAATGAATATATAACAAACAATCCTTGCCAATACATACAAATAAGCAAGAACCTTAAAAGAACGCACCGCAGAGCCCCAACATACGAGGAAATCGAGATTATCAAAAATTCAATCTCTGCCCCGGGAGGATTGCTTGCGTTTTTCTTTCTCAATACAGGTGTCAGACGAGGCGAGGCATTGGCTCTTAAATGGAGCGACATAGACTTTGAAAACCATATAATACATATCACAAAGTCATTGTATCATGTAAACAATGCACCACACATAAAAGAGCCGAAGACAGAGGCAGGCAAGCGTGATGTACTGCTTACAAAAGGTCTTGAAACAGAGTTACTTAAAATCAAGGGCGAGAAAAATGAAATTGTCTTTAATTGTGACGGCGAATATTACACACAGTCACGCTTTGATAAACTTTGGAAAGACTATCAGACCGCCACAGGCCTTGGCGAGCTTACTCCCCACATTGCCCGACACGGCTTTGCTACAATCTGTTTTGAGGCTAATCTGAACATAAAGGATGTTCAGGAAATTTTAGGTCACGCTCAATATTCCACTACATCAGACATCTACACTCACCTTACGCAGAAGCACAAAACAGAGGCACTTAATAAGCTGAATACATACTTTGAAAACAACTACTAAAAGCAACAGAATTTCAACGCATTGCACAGATTTTACACAGTAAGCCGTTTTATGGCTTAAATACTGCATTTGTTAAGAGTTCAAATCTCTCCATCTCCGCCAAAAGCACTCGAGCAATCGGGTGCTTATTTTTTGTGATAAACACTGAAAAATCAGCTTATTTGCTATGTTTTTCAATCACTCAGCCTTTGCTTTTTGAGTGAATTTCGGTATCAAACAATATCAGCTAAAATCAATAAAGTTACACAGTAAATTATGCCATAGAGAGATTTTTGTACTATCCGAACAAGTCAGTTTACTTAAATAATACTCATCCGGTTCATATTTTGAAACTGTATCAAGAACATAATCAGCAGAAACAATCATAAAATGAATTAATTTATCATCGTCCATAAAACCACCTGCTTGTTCTTTAATCCATTTTATATATGGTGAATCAATAACTTAAAAAAAGAATGATTTGGAAATTCTTTTCAGACTTGTTGCCATTCACCTGCAATAAATTTAAAACGCATTTTTTCCGTTGAACGGCAATAACTTTCCACATCCGCCCATCTGATTGAAAACAATTTCATTTCATTATTTTCAAAAATAACTGTTAAACCGTCAAAATCATCACTTACAGATTTTATATTTAAACCGTAACTGTTTATACTTTTTTAAATATCCCATTATTTGTCTGTTAATATTATAGTAATAAACTTTATAATTACTTAGCTTAAAAAATATTCCGGACCATAATTTAAGTATCCGTACTAAACAAATGCATTTACTTCTGTTCGCCTGCATTGCGGACAACGGGCATTTTATCAAAATCATAGTATGAGAGTTCGTCTATTCCGTTTAAAAATGCGTGACAGCCGTTTACTATCATAAGATTGGTCTGCTCAATATTATAGCAACATACTATTACTTTTTTGCCTGTCGCATAGGCATATCCGCACTCCCACGCAGTTCCGCTGTCAGAGTACATTCCGCCGTAAAGCAACACAACCGCATCGCAATCGTCAATTCCGCCTTTGTCAATTTTAAAAATTTCCTCTGCCCATTCTGCATTGGTAAGGCTTTCCCTGTTCTCAACATCGTGCTCCATAGGTACAAAAACTTCGTGACCTTTTGCTTTAAGAATTTCAGCCGCACGGTGAATATTTGCAATTTCGTTATCGTTAAAAAACGGCGATGCAAGGTAAATCTTCATATTAAAATCTCCTAAAAAATATTAAAAACATTATCGGTATGGTAATCGCCGCCATTGCCTGCGACACAAGAGCAAGGCTTGCGCCTGTTTGCGGACTTTCTCCGTATGCCGATGAAATTATAACGGTGTTAAGTCCTAACGGCATTGCATTTGCACAGAGTGCGGCAAAAACTATTTCATTATCCGTATTAAAAAGCCTTAACACAGTCACAAAAATTGTCGGAAAAACTATCAGCCTAAGCACCGCCACAATATAAGTCTGCTTTACCTTGAGCAGGCTTTTTATTTCATATCCCGCTATTACAAACCCAGTCAAAATCATTGCAACAGGTGCCATACAGGCGGCACAATCGGTAAGAATTGTACTTACAAGCCGCACCCTCGGTATTTGCAAAAGTCCGAGAATTGCGCCGATAAACAGCGACACAAATATCGGATTCAGCAATGACTTCAAAGAAAACCCGCCCTTGTCAGACGGCACAAGCCACGCAATTCCGATTGAGTAAGTAAACATATTCAGCGGCAGAGTAAATATTAAATAATCGAAAAGTTCAATGCTGTCAGCGCCGTATATGCCCTGAACAAGCGCAGTTCCGACAAATCCGAAATTTGATACCGAAAGCGAATATCTGTACACTTTACGCAAATACTCGTCTTTGGTAAGAAATTTTGAGATAATAAAAGCAAGCACAACCGCAGCAATCAAAAGCGCAGTGCTGTAAACAAGGAAAATCCATTTTCGGCTTATATTTTCCACCGTACAATTATTCCAAAATGTATTGATTACGACCGCAGGCATAAATATTCCGTTTTCAAGGCGTGACAAAGTCCTGCCGCTGCCGTCAGATAAAATATTTTTCTTTTTAAGAACAAAGCCGATAAGAATAAAAGAAAAAAGCACGGCTATGTGATTAAGCGTAGATGAAAGTATTTCCATACGATATTTCCTTTATATTATAATACAAATTTCAGCATAAAACAATAACCGCAGGTCGAGCTGACCTGCGGCTGACAATATTATTATTAATTTTTTGTAAAATTGTATTCATTTGTTTTCTTCATCTTTTGAGCATTTATCGTCACACTCTGCCCGTTCTTCCTTTTTTTCAAGGTTCATAACCGCTGAAAGTCCTGCCGAAACCGAAGAAACCAAAAGTCCGCAGACTGCGCTTTTCCACATTTCTGCATTTGCAAAATCCGTTCCCGTCAGAAACAACGCAAGATTAGCGAGAATATATCCGAGTGCCGTCTGTAGGAATGTACGCAATGCTCTTTTAAGGCAGTTTTTAGTAAAACACATCTTCATATTACATAATATTCCGATGCCTTAAAAATGTACTTATTTATTATCGGATATTTCGGGCAATCCCGCAATACTTGTAAGCAACGAAAGAATACCCGAAAGCACGCTTGCGGAAACAACCGCCACCCAATTCACATCACTTAGCACCGCAGACACGCCGATAACCGAAATCGCTGTTTGAGCCACGGTTTTTGCCGCACGGATACCCGCAGCTTTCGCCCATATTTTAAAACCGTTTTTCATAATTTCACCCCCTGTAATACATTTTAATTTAAAAGTTCAATATAAATTTCTGCCTATAAAAGCGATATTAGCTTATTTCTTTTCACTATTTATATGCTCAAGGTCAGCAATTCTATGATTTACAACTCTTATTTCTTCGTCCGTAACGGCTGACATTCGCTCAAGTTTGAAAACACGCTCTTGCAGATGATTATATTTATCCTGCTTATGTTCAAGCTGATCTAACCGATACACAATCAATGATTTAGTCTTTTCGTTTTCGCTTTCCTGTCGCTTACGGTTTGACGCATTTATCAGCAATTGACAAATAATACTTCCGCCCGCAACAATCAGCGCAGTCACAATTTCCGTACTCATATCACACCCCCTTTACCTATGCGTAAAATATTATTAAAAATTGCAGTAATTAGGCTAATTTTATTAAAAAAGAATTAAAAAGGCACAAAAAAGCACCCTGCCGAGTGAACCGGCCTACAAAAAGTTAGATTCTTAGTCTAACTTTTTTGGGTTGGCTCACCGAGCAAGGTGCATAATCTAATATTTATTAACAAAAGCAAGAATTTTTCTTGCTGTATCAAGACTTACTTTTGAAACATCACCGTACTTCAGAAAAGCATTTGCATTACCCGGATTAAGGTTTAATTCCTTATAAATACGGTAGTTGCTCATATTTTTAGATTTTCTTGTAAAACATATTTTCTGATACATCATTTGTTTTAATTTATTTTCCAAAACTTTTTTATCTTTTTCGTAAATATAATTTTGGTATATCGTACGATAATGGCTTAATCTTTCCGAATTTAAAAAATCATTTATATTATTTTCTTCAAGACCGGAAAGTTGATTGCAAGCTGTTTTTAAATAAGAATATTTTTTTATAAGTCTGTTTTTTAAATCTTCTTTTGTATAAAGAACAAGGTACATAGTAAGAGCATCTTGCAATCTTGCATTAGAAGAAGCAAGATTTGAAAATATATAGAGTGAGGTTGTATTATATCCCGACAATTCTTTAAGCTGAAAAAGCAAGTAACCCTTAAAAGTCAACTCTCTCACTTAAATCTCTCCTTATAATGATTATAATTTATAACCAATGCATTTCTGTCAAAATCAGACAGCATACCGTAACAGACATCATCAATTAACTTATCCAATAAATTCCAATCCAAAGATTTATAAACCAATTCGTTTTCTATATCTTCAACATCCTTATCACGCATTGAACATAATTTTGAAACCACCAAATCTTCAAGCGATACAGTATAAAATTTAACTTTTTTAGTCGGAATATCTATCGGTATAATTCGGTTTAAATAATCATCAGGAAAATTTATTCTGTATGCGCTTACATTCATATTTATATTATAAATTTCTAAAAGTTGTTTTATTTAATCACTTGCATTTATTGAATCTATATCATGAGTTGAACGATATATTTTTTCAAGCAAAACAAGTGCACTTCCACCTACGATTATACAAGAATAAGTATCTGCCGTAGTATCAAGCAAAGACATATCATTATCAACACTCATCAGCCTTTTTATAATTTCAGCTTTATTCATTTCCATATTATCACCGCATATCGTATATATTACATTTTGAATAATAGTATTATTTAATTTATATTATAGATTATTTTATCATATTTGTCAACAAAAAAGCACCCTGCCAAGCAAGGTGCAATTTTGAAATACAGGTATAAAAATGAAACTTGTTAATTAAAGAATGTCGATATGCTCGCCGTTGAGAGCCTTGTTCATACTTCTTACTGCGCAGAATTTACCGCACATTGAGCAAGTATCTTCGTGCTCGGGTTTGCGGTCATCACGGATTTTTCTTGCGGTTTCGGGGTCAATGGCACAATCCCATTGAGCCTCCCAATCAAGCTTTCTTCTTGCGTCTGCCATTTTGTCGTCAATTTCTCTTGCGCCACGCACACCTTTTGCAATATCGGCTGCGTGCGCCGCAATTTTAGAGGCAATAATTCCCTGCTTTACATCGTCAACATTCGGTAAAGCCAAATGCTCGGCAGGAGTTACATAACAAAGGAATGCGGCACCCGAAGCAGCGGCAATAGCACCGCCGATTGCGGAAGTAATATGGTCATAACCCGGGGCAATATCTGTCACCAACGGACCTAAAACATAGAACGGAGCACCGCAGCAGATTGTCTGCTGAATCTTCATATTAGCCTCTATCTGGTCCATCGGCATATGACCCGGACCCTCTACCATTACCTGAACATCTTTTGCCCATGCTCTTTTTGTAAGCTCGCCAAGGCGCACAAGCTCCTCAATCTGACAAACATCGGAAGCGTCTGCAAGGCAGCCCGGACGGCAAGCGTCACCGAGAGAAATTGTTACATCGTACTCACGACAGATGTCGAGGATTTCATCGTAATACTCATAAAACGGGTTTTCGTTGCCTGTCATACACATCCAGGCAAACACAAGTGAACCGCCACGGGAAACTATGTTCATCTTTCTCTTATGCTTTTTAATCTGCTCAATAGTCTTTCTCGTAATACCGCAGTGGAGTGTTACAAAGTCCACACCGTCCTGTGCGTGAAGTCTTACAACATCAATAAAATCTTGTGCTGTAAGTGTATCAAGGTCACGCTGATAATGAATAACGGAATCGTAAACAGGTACAGTACCAATCATTGCCGGACATTCGCTTGTGAGCTTTCTACGGAAAGGAATTGTGTTGCCGTGCGACGAAAGGTCCATAATTGCGTGAGCGCCCATATTTACAGCCTGCATAACCTTTTCCATTTCAATATCATAATCTTTGCAATCTCTTGAAATACCGAGGTTTACATTTATTTTTGTTTTTAGCATTGAGCCTACGCCCTCGGGGTCAATGCACTTATGGTTTTTATTTGCGCAAATTGCCACCTTGCCCTCTGCTACGAGCGGCATAAGTTCTTCTACTGTCATTCTTTCTTTTTTAGCTACGATTTCAAGTTCCTTTGTTACAATTCCCTTTCTTGCAGCCTCCATCTGTGTTGAATATTCTCTCATATTTCATCTGCCTTTTCATTTAAAATTTTGTAAAATATAGTTATGCATCAGCGGTCCTCTGCCTTTGCCGAGGTCAAGTTTTACGCCGATTGCTTTTGTTACATACGCCTTTGCATTCTCAACGGCTTGAGGAATTTCAAAGCCTTTCGCAAGATTGCTTGCTATTGCGCTTGAAAGCGTACATCCGGTGCCGTGAGTATTGGGATTGTCAATTCTTACCGAGGGGTAAGTATAAAACTCGCCGTCAAAGTAAAGCAAATCATCACTGCAATCCTCTAAATGACCGCCCTTACAGAGTACGGCACAGCCGTATTTATCGGAAATTATTTTAGCGGCATTTTGCATATCCTGTAAATTTTTGATATTAATTCCGCTCAAAATTTCAGCCTCGGGTACATTCGGAGTGACAAGTGCGGAAATCGGCAAAAGGTATTTTTTCAGATTTTCAAGCCCCTGCTCGCTTATGAGCCTGCTGCCGCTGGTAGATACCATTACAGGGTCGGTCACAATATTTTTTGCTTTGTAAAAATTGAGCTTGTCGGCAATTACTTTTGCGGAATTATTGCCGTAAACCATCCCTATTTTTACTGCGTCCGGAAAAATATCGGTAAACACACAGTCAAGCTGATTTGCTATAAACTCATCGCTCGTCTGCTCAATACCGTAAACACCTGTGGTGTTCTGCGCCGTAAGGGCGGTAATGACGCTCATTGCATAGCAATAGTGCATTGTTATTGTTTTTATATCACCCTGTATTCCCGCTCCTCCCGAGCAGTCGCTGCCGGCTATTGTCAATACAGTTTTCAAACTAACCTCCGTAAATTACGCTGTCTGCAAGTTTTCTTAATTTTTGTGCGGCGGAACAGATATTGTCAGCGCCAAAAATCGCACTCACCACGGCAATGCCGCTTATACCGCAATTTTCAAGCTGCGGTATATTATCTGCGCTTACACCGCCGATTGCCACAACAGGAATACCGACAGCGCCGCATATTTTCTTAAGATTTTCTGTACCGAGGTATTTTGCGTCTGCCTTTGTAAGTGTGCCGAACACCGCACCGCTGCCTATGTAATCCGCTCCGCTTTGCTCTGCTTTTTTTGCAAGTTCAATTGTGCGTGCCGAGCCGCCGATTATTTTATCTTTACCGAGGATTTCTCTCGCCTTGGCAAGCTCCATATCATTCTGACCGAGATGCACACCGTCAGCACCTGTCTTTATTACAACATCTGCGTTATCGTTAATGATTAACGGTGCGTTATACTTTTGGCAAATTTTAAGCAGACTGTCTGCCTCTTTACAGAGTGTATCAAAATCGACTTCCTTATCTCTTAACTGAATCATTGTTGCGCCGCCCGATAAAGCCTGCTCAACGCTGTACTCAAGTCCACGGTCGCCTATGCATTTTCTGTCTGTAATCGCATATAACGAAAGCATATTTTTGTCAAATTTCACGCTGTATCACCCCAATTCACGCTTAATTTTCATAACTTCGTCATTTATATTTTCACTCCGCATAAGAAGTGACATAACGCATACACCGGCAAAATTCTTTCTGTTTACGGATTTTAATTCTTTTGCGGTATCGGCATTTATGCCGCCTATTGCGTAGACAGGAATATTTACACTGTCACACACATTCCGCAAAAAATTTACCCCTTTACCCTTTAGTCCTTTTTTGCAGTCGGTTTCAAAAATATTACCTGCCGTAATGTAATCCGCTCCGTTTTCTTCGGCAAATATTGCGTCCTCCGTACTGTGTACGGAAGTTCCGAGCAAATCAAAATCCTCTCTGCCCTTTAAATCTTTAAACGCACCGAAAGGCAGATGAATTTTTTTAACACCGAGTTTTACAGCGGTTTCGGGAAAATTATGTATAATCAATTTGTCTTTGTCACAAACCGAAAGCACATTTTTTGCAAGATTGAAGTATTCCTGTTCGGAAAGATATTTCTCCCTAAGAATTATATATTGTGTATCGGAATCGGATATTTTTTGTATTTTCTGTAAAAAATCATCTTTGCAAAGCGGCTTTGCCGTCACGCTTACTACATTACACATAGATGTAATCACTCATAACGGGCTGTAAGCCCTTATCGGTAAGAGCCTTGTAAACCTCGTCAACATTTCTGCTGTCTGAAATTTCAAACTGCTCGTCGCCCTTTTTCTCTCTTTCACCGTCGTGACCGCCTATTCCAACATCTACGCCTGCGGAAATCTTAGTTGCCGCAATGTCAACCACATTGTCACGGAAGCGCTGACACTCCCTCGTTGAAATAGTAATGCTTGCAAACGGCATAAACAATCTGTACGCACAAATAACCTGCAAAAGCTGCGGTTCGTGTACATCTTTCGGATTGATTTTATCGTTATTGATAATCGGTCTTAATCTTGGGCAGGAAAAAGCAATTTCTGCGTGCGGATACTTTCTTTGAATAAGATAAGCGTGCATACCTGTGGCAAATGCGTCTTTACGGAAGTCGCTAAGTCCTAAAAGCGCCGCAAAACCTACTCCACGCATACCGCCCATCAAAGCTCTTTCTTGAGTATTTACTCTGTACGGGAAAATTCTCTTATGACCCGCAAGGTGGAGCGTTTCGTATTTATCGGAATTATAGGTTTCCTGAAAAACGGTTACATAGTCGGCACCGCATTCGTGCACATAACGGTACTCGTCGCTGTTCATCGGATATACTTCAAGTCCTACGACTTTAAAGTACTTTCTCGCAATTTTGCAAGCCTCGCCGATATACTTAACATCCGACATTTTTTTGCTTTCGCCTGTCAGAATAAGTATTTCCTGCAAGCCTGTCTTTGCAATTGCCTGCATTTCGTGCTCGATTTCCTCTGCGTTCAGCTTTGCACGGTGAATTTTATTGTGACAGTTAAAGCCGCAGTAAATACAGTAATTCTCACAATAATTTGAAATGTAAAGCGGTGTAAACATATTTACGGAATTACCGAAATGCTTTTTGGTTTCTGCTCTTGCAGCCTCTGCGATTTCTTCAAGCAAAGGTAATGCCGCAGGCGAAAGCAAAGCCTTAAAATCGTCAACAGTTTTTTCATCGTGCTCAAGTGCCCGTCTTACATCGTTTTCGGTATAAATCGATGGGTCATATCCATTCATTTCTGCAATTACTCTGTCGGGTATATCAGAATCAATCTGCTCCATATCGGGCAGATATTTCATATGGTCAATTCTTTCTTCCATTGTTCACGCCTCAACTTTCAAGAAATCCCGTAAGAGGTGATGATGCAGACGCACCGTTCTCAATTACCCTGCCAAGACCTGAAAGATAAGCCTGTCTGCCTGCCTCAATCGCCTTTTTAAATGCGTTTGCCATCATAGGAATATCACCTGCAGTTGCAATGGCGGTATTGCTCATTACAGCCGCCGCACCCATTTCCATAGCCTCGCAAGCCTGCGACGGTCTGCCTATACCTGCGTCAACAATAACAGGCAAGTCTATTTCGTTGATGATGATTTTAATAAATTCCTTTGTTGCTATTCCCTTGTTTGAACCTATCGGAGAGCCGAGCGGCATAATTGCGGCAGCACCCGCATCTCTTAAACTTCTTGCCACATTAAGGTCCGGATACATATACGGAAGTACGATAAAGCCCTCTTTGGCAAGTGCCTCAGTTGCCTTTATTGTTTCGTAATTATCCGGCAAAAGATACTTTGAATCTCTGATTACCTCAATTTTAATAAAGTCGCCGCAGCCTGCCTCTCTTGCAAGTCTTGCAATTCTTACAGCCTCATCGGCATTTCTTGCACCCGAGGTATTGGGCAAAAGAGTAACATTCTTAGGAATATAGTCAAGAATATTTGCAACCTTGCCTGTTACAGCTCGTCTTAGTGCAAGAGTAATAATCTCTGCGCCTGCATTTTCAACTGCCGCTTTTATAAGGTCAAGCGAATACTTACCCGAACCCAGAATAAATCGGGAATTAAATTCGTGTCCGCCTAAAATCAGCTTATCATTTTCCATTATTATTATCTCCTTTATAATTTAATGCGGAAAAACTCAACAACCGCCGCCGACAAAATTTACGATTTCTACTACATCTCCGTCTTTGAGAACAGTAGCGGCGTAATTTGCCTTCGGCAGAATTTCCTCGTTAAGCTCAACCGCAATTCTCTGCGGTGAAATTGAATTTTCTTCAAGGTACTGCATAAGTGAAATTTCAATTTTATCAATATCAACTCCGTTTATTCTTATCATAACTTCACCTCCGAAAAGCAAAAAATAAAGTGCGCCGAACCGACGCACTTTGTATGTAAAATATTTACCGTAAGCCTATAACAAACTTACGCTGCAAAGTCCCTCCGTTGGCATTATCCAAATCAGGTTTACGGTCGAAATGTCAATTCATTTCCTCTCAGCCACTCGGCTCCCGTTTTGTATTGTTTTCTTTATTATAGTACCAAATTGATGAAATGTCAAAACAAATTTATAAAAAATCCGACAAATTATTACTGCTTATCCCAACTGTCTTTCTCTTTTTTAGCCTTGGGATTATCCCAACTGTCGTAATTATTACTGCCTGCATTCACTTCGTAACCGTTGTGTGTATCGCAGTTTTCACCTGTAAAGCCGGGATTACTGCTGTAATCGGAATTGAAGTTTTGAGGATTTGCATTATAATTTCTGTTGTAATTTTGCGCATTGTTTTGATTATAATATGCGTTGCGCTGGTTATTGTAGTAAGCGTTCGGATTGCTGTTCTGTCCGTAAAAATTATTTGGATTTACTCCGCCGTTCGGATAATACTTTGTGTTGTATCCGTGGTTAGACTGCGGTCTGTAATCGTTTGGGAATTGTGTATCGGCATAAATATCTGTCTGATACTTTTTTATAATATTGCAAACTTCAACATAATCGGGAATATCGGAAATAGTAAAGTTATCAGAATGTCTGCTATTCGAACGAACAGCGGCGTAATGATGACATTCGGAAATAACATCGCCTACTCCGAGCCACTGGTCAAAAATACCTCTGTGAATATACACATGCGAAAGGTCTGTAAAAGGCTTAAAATTATACTGCTTAGCAAAACAGCCGCTTGTAACATAAATTCCACGATCTGTTATTGCGTACTCTGTGTTTTTCAGCTTTCTGAATGAAAATATAACGCCGCCGAGATAAATCCATACAGGCATTAAATGAAGAGCGAAAAAGCCGACAAACATCCATACGCTTGAGTCTAACTCAGAAAGGTCGCTTGAGAAAATTTGACTTATAAACATAAAGTCAAACATAAACCAAATGAAAGCAAAAATAAGCATTGGGTTAAAAATACACTCAAGCACAAAGCACGACTTCTTAGGTCTGCCCGACCACACAATTCGTTCGTTATTCATCATACTTTTTAAGTCATCGCTTACCTTGTAATCATCATACATAATTTGTTCTCCTCACATTTTCCTGTAACAATTTATAGACTTCCATATAATCTGAAATATTTTTTATTTTAAGCGGAGCCATATTTACGGGCGTCAGACTTCCTATTTTCTGTTCGGGAAACTCAAAACTTAAAGTCACGGTACCCGTCTTACACAAGATGTCAGAAATTTCTTTCCTAATCTGAATATCGTAAATCTCTCTGTACGGCTTATAATACAGCTTTTTTGAAAACAAGCCTTTTGTAAGAAACACTCCGCAGTCGGTTATTGCATACTCGGCATTTTTATACTGCCTCACGGAAAAGGCAAAACCGATTACATACAAAATTGTCGGCAGTATATTCAAAAAGATAAACAGGTAAAATCTGAATGCGTATTTAAATTCATCGGCAGGTTCTCCGAGAAACATCGGTGCTTTAGGCGTAAGAGGTGCATCGCCGTTTATATACGCAATCAAAACATAAACCGAAATCAGCAAAGAAAAAATCAGCATAGGATTAAAAAATCTTTGCAATACCGCACATTTTCTCTCTGGTTTTCCTTTTCGCAAAACTGTCTGACTGCCGACTGCCATTTTTAAAGTATCGGTCAAAGTATAATCGTAATTCAAAATCAATAACCTCTGTGTAACAGTAAAATTTTGTCTATTTGTTGTATATTTCATCTTATTATAATACATAATTTTGCAAAAGTCAAAAGAATATTTTTGAATAAAAAGTATAAAAAATAAGTTTATTCGGCAAATGTAATGTAATCTTAACAAAATATGTAATATACGGTTGTCGGTAAATGTAAATTTAAATGTTATTTTTCTTTATTGATATTAAAACCTTGTATATTTTTGATAAAATAGAAAAAAATTATAAAGGTAGTGTTTTTATGGCTAATAAAAATCTTATTGACCTTGACGCAATGTCGAAAAAACAGCTTGATATGCTGATTAAAAAAGCTAAAAAAATTATGGAAAATCCTGCCGATTACAGACACGCCTGCGACGGCAAAATTCTTGCTACGCTTTTCTATGAGCCGAGCACAAGAACTCAAATGTCTTTTCAGACTGCAATGCTCAAACTCGGCGGCAGAACAATCGGTTTTGACAATCCGCTCAATTCTTCCGTTGCCAAAGGCGAAAGTCTTAAAGATACCATGACAATTGTAGGCGGCTATGCCGACATTATCGCAATGCGCCACCCTGTAGAGGGTTCTGCAATGGCTGCGTCTATGTATGCAGGCGTTCCGTTTATCAACTGCGGCGACGGCGGACATCTTCACCCTACACAAACTCTTGCCGATATAGTTACTTTAAGCTGCGAAAAAGGCAGACTTGATAACCTTAAAATCGGTATCTGCGGCGACCTATTAAACGGCAGAACCGTACATTCACTCATAAAGGCACTTTCGCAGTACGATAACAATTCATTTGTGCTTATTTCCACAAAAGAATTACAAGTACCGCTTTACATTATTGATATTCTTGAAAAGAACAACTGTAAATATGAATTTTCAAATGACCTTGCAAGTTCTATTTCCGACCTTGATGTACTTTATATGACAAGAATACAGCAGGAACGCTTTGCAAGCAAAGAGGAATACGAAAAGCAGAAGTATGTATTTGTTCTTGACAAAGAGAAACTTGCAAAAGCCAAGGAAGATATGATCATTCTTCATCCGCTGCCAAGAGTAAACGAAATCACGGTTGACATAGACGACGACCCCCGTGCCCTGTACTTTAAGCAGGCACTCTACGGTATGTACGGCAGAATGGCACTTATTCTCCTGCTTTTACAGGATGATGACTTTATGCTTAAGGACAGAGAAATCTCTGTTATAGACAAACGCTGTACAAATCCGAGATGCATTACCGCACGGGAAGAATACCTGCCGAATCGTTCATACTTAAAACTCGGTATGCAGATGTGCGACTACTGCGACAAGCGCATTGACTGATGAGGTGATTGATTAATGAGCAAAAGCAAAAATAAAAAACACGGCAAGGCAATTTCTACCGCCATTATCTCGGCTCTTGCCTATATCGTACTCGGCTTTGTTATGATTTTTTATCCCGACAAGGTAAGCATTGCGCTTTGCTATACGCTCGGCGGTGCGCTAACGGTTTACGGACTGTTTAATCTCATAACATATTTCACTTCAAAACAAGCGTCTTTCGGCTTTGAAATGATTGTCGGCATTGCGGCTACCGCATTCGGAGTTTTCTTCTTGATTTCTCCGCAGTCGATTTTAGGAATGATATTCGCAATAATCGGTATTTTGATTATCGTTGACAGTACCATTGATATTAAAAGGTCGTTTCAGTTAAAGTCGTTCGGCGTAAAATATTGGTGGATAAGTTTTGTGGTTTCCGCACTTATTATAATTTTTGCGATTACAACAATTATCTTCCCCGGTTTCTTTGCGGATATAATTATGATTATTTTAGGAATCGCTCTTGTATATGAGGGCATTTCAGGACTTACACTTATCGCTACAATCGGGCACTATGCAAAGAAAATTTCAAACGAATCTCAAATGATAAACATCACTCCCGATAACGAGTATGATGATGATTAAAAATAATTTAACCGCAGATAAGCCGACGCTTATCTGCGGTTTTTGTTTGCGATATAATTAATCTATTCCGCTCAATTCTTTTGCTTTCTGCATAAGGATTGAGTTTTTATTTTCGATTTTTTCGTCAATCACCATACCGAGCAATTTATCAAGAATATTTCCGATTTGTTTGCCGTCGGTAATTCCTGTTTTTATCAAATCGTGACCGTTAATATCAAGCTGTTTCAGCGTAAAACAATCCTTTTCCTTTATAACTTCTTCAAATGCGGCACAGGCAAGATTATACTTGCTCATTTTTTCATCTCTAAGGTACATAGACTGTGCCGTTAAATCGGCATACTGCACCTTTAAAAGTCTGCGCATATCAGTTTCACCGATTTTGTTCATTACTCGTTTTATCTGCGGTTTACTGCCTGTAAACCTTACATCATGAAACGCAATCAGCGTTACGCAATCGTCTATAAAATCCCGTGGATACTTAAGGCGCTCAAGTATTTGCTCTGCCATTACTGCGCTGAATTTTGGATGACCCTTAAAATGAGCCGTACCGTCAGGGTCACGCTTGCAAGCCATAGGTTTGCCCAAATCATGAAAAAGCATGGTAATTCGCAAAAGCGGAGTCGGGTCGATATTTGTCATTGCACAGGTGGTGTGCCTCCAAAGCGTTTTGTTATGATGTTTGGTATGTTGGTCGTACCCAAACATAATTGATATTTCGGGTAAAAATACCGCAAACACATCTTTAAACCTGCGCATTATGTACTCACAGCTTTCTCCGCATACAAGTTTGTTGAACTCGACGGTTATGCGTTCGGCGGCAATATTATTCAAAAGTTTTTTACATTCAAAGATTGCATTGGCGGTATGCTTTTCTATCGCCATATTATAGCACGAGGCAAAACGCAGAGCACGCATAATACGCAATGCGTCCTCGGTAAAGCGCTCAACGGGATTACCTACACATCGCACCGCCATAAGCTCAAGGTCGTATGCACCGTCAAACGGATCTACAAGACCTGTACGGTCACTGTAAGCCATAGCATTTACGGTAAAATCTCTGCGTGACAAATCCGTAACCAAATCATCCGTAAATTCTACCTTTTCGGGGTGACGATTATCGAAATACTCTCCGTCAATGCGAAAAGTTGTAATTTCATACACGGAAGAATTTATCACTACAGACACAGTACCGTGCTTTATTCCGGTGTCGAAAGTATGAAAATCAGAAAAAAGACGAAGAATATCCTGCGGCAAAGCATCGGTACAAATATCCCAATCATTTGGCTCTTTTTGCAGTAAAGAATCACGCACACAGCCGCCCACCGCATATGCGGAAAAACCGTTTTTCTCAAATCTGTCAATTATCATTCTGACATCGGTCGGTAATTTAATTTTCACACTTTCAACCCCTTTCTTATTTATATTTGTTTTTATTTTTCTCAATCAGCTTTTCGGCATAATTATAAAGAAGATTGAATGATACAATTGTAAATGCCGACAGCAAACCGAACAAAATAAGTCCGTCAACCGAAAGCCATACAAGCGAGAAGAATCCGGCAAAGAATACACAACCGAGCACAATGCCGACCGCCGACACAGTAAGCATAGCAATTCTCAATGCATTAAACGGATATGAAAGTCTTAAGATGAGCATATAAGCACACAATGCCGTCATATATACACATATTGTAGAATACTCGTCAGGTGCAAGCGTTGTAAACTTCGTAATAACAGCCATACCTATGATATTGAGAACGGTACAGAATGCGGCAGGCACCGCTCTTGCAATTATATTGTAGGTAAAATTACCTTTAATTCGGTTTTTATTAGGCTGCAAAGCAAGCACAAAGGACGGCAAACCTACCGTAAGAGCACCGACAAGTGAAAAATGAATAGGCTCAAACGGATACGGCATATGAAAGAATATGAAGAATACCGAAAGTATGATTGTATAAATTGTTTTTACAATATACAAAGCCGAACTGCGTTCAAGGTTATTGATTGTTCGTCTGCCCTCTGCCACAACACCCGGCATTGATGCAAAATCATTATTAACGAGCACAAGCTGCGACACATTTCTTGCGGCGTCACTTCCTGCCGCCATTGCGATTGAACAGTCTGCCTCTTTTAATGCGAGCACATCGTTTACACCGTCGCCCGTCATAGCAACAGAATGACCGTTTTTCTTAAGCGCAATTACAAGCTGTTTTTTCTGTTGAGGAGTAACTCTGCCGAACACACTGCAATTTTCCGCCGCTTTTTCAAGTTCTTCCTGTGTTTTTACAGTAGTCATATCAATTGCGTTTTCCGCACCTGTTATGCCCGTATCTTTTGCGATATTCTGAACGGTTTTTACACTGTCGCCCGAAATAACCTTAAGTGCCACTCCCTGTTCTTTAAAATAATTTATGGTATCGTTTACATTTTCACGGAGTTTATCTTTAATAAGAACAACGGCAAGCGGAGTAATATCGTCGGGCAAACCGTTACCAAGCGACTTTTCGGAAGAGGCAAGAACAATAATTCTTACCGTATCGTTAATGCTTTCAATGGTATCAAATACCTCTTTATACTTATTCTTATCCTTAAATATAAATTCAGCAGCACCCATTACATAGGATTTACCGTTATCAAAATCGCCGCCCGACCACTTGGTTTCGGACGAGAACGGATAGAATTTTTTACAGCCGATATGCTTTTGTCCTTTTGCGTACTTTTCAATTGCAAGCAAAGTTGCGTTTTTGTCGTCGGAATATTTTGCGATTGAGGCAAGCGCCGTGCCGATTTCTTCCTTATTACACATAGTGATAACATCAGTAACATTCATCTCATCGGTAGTGAGAGTGCCCGTTTTGTCAAGGCAGAGTACATCAACCCTTGCGAGAGTTTCTATGCAATACATCTCCTGCACAAGCACCTTTTGCCGTGTCAATCGTATAATAGAAACAGCGAGCACGGAACTTGTAAGCAAAATCATACCCTTAGGAATCATACCGAGCAAAGCCGCAACCGTACTTACAACAGTAGCCTGCAAATTGCCGTCATTGATACCAAACTGTCTTATAAAGAAAGCGATGCCTACGGGAAAAAGAATAAAAGTACATATTTTTATAATAAAATTAAAGGAACGCAAAATTTCCGAATTAACTTTCTTTATGTACTTTGCCTCATCGTTAATTTTTGCCGCATAGCTTTCTGCACCGACTTTGTTTGCCTTTGCGTAACATTTGCCAAGACTGATAAAACTGCCTGAAAGCAGTTCGTCACCGACCTTTTTTTCTATAAGATTCGATTCGCCTGTAAGCAGGCTTTCATTTACCTTGCATTCGCCCTCACACACAATACAGTCAGCGGGAATCTGCGAGCCTCTGGAAAGAACAACCACATCGTCCTGTACAATTTCATCTCTGCTTATTTCGCACTCTCTGCCGTCACGCACGACAGTAACTTTCTTTTCGGAAAGGATAGTCAGTTTATCTACACTTTTCTTTGAACGAATTTCCTGCACTATACCAATTGTTGTGTTGGCAATCATAATGCCGATAAAAAGCATATTCTTGTAAGAGCCGACAAACGCAAGCGCCGCAAGCAACACAACATTGATTGCGTTAAACAAAGTACAAATGTTATCTCTGAATATTCTGCCGATTGATTTTGTTTTTAAATTTGAGGTAATATTTATCTTACCTTCCGCTACTCTGCGACTTACCTCTTGCGAAGTAAGTCCTTTTAAATTAGTATCCATTCTAATTCCTTTCAATGTAAAATTTTTTAATTTATAAAAATAATAACATTTTTGACTTACAAGCTGCTTTAATTACTTTTTATCTTCCAAAAAAATTTTTAATAATAAAAAATCCTGTTTTCTTATATTATAAATGCAAAAACTAAGAATGGCAACGGAAAGTAGGTGATTTTTTTGATTTTTTTTAAATTTTTTAATAAATTTTTATCAGTTGCCCTTACAGCTATTATTTCACTTTCTGCCACTGCTATTCCCTGCAACAGCGGAGAACTGCCGGAATATGTCTATCTCGGCGGTGAACCGTTCGGACTTAAAATGTATTCGGACGGTGTTATGATAGTAGAACTCGAAAGTTATTTTGACGGCAGTAAATATGTTTGTCCCGCAAAAAAAGGCGGACTTAAAGAAAGCGATATTATAAAGGAAATTAACGGTACTAAAATTACAAGCAATGAAACACTGCGTGAAGTTGCGCTTAATTCAGACGGAAATACCCTTGAAGTAACCTTTGAGCGTGACAACAAAACGCTTACAAAAGAGATAGTTCCTATAAAAAACACGGCCGGCAATTATCTCATAGGCGCTTGGGTGCGTGACAGCAGTGCAGGCATAGGCACTGTAACCTATTATGACAAAAGCGAAAATTACTTTGCGGGTCTTGGTCACGGCATTTGCGACTGCGACACTTACACGCTTATGCCGCTTGCCTCGGGTGAAGCGGTTATAGCGGAAATAAGCAGTGTGACAAAAAGCACAAACGGCTCCCCCGGCAGTCTAAACGGATATTTCTCCGACAAAGTTATAGGAAAAATTACCGATAACTGCGACATCGGAATATACGGCACATTTGATACTTCGCTTACAGAAAATAAAGAAAAACTTGAAGTTGCAAAAGAATCCGAACTGAAAACGGGTAAAGCGACTGTTTATACCACTCTTGAGGGCAATACGCCGAAAGCATACAGCATTGAAATTACAAGCATAAGCAGAAACACAAACTCTGCCGAAAGTTTTACGCTTAAAGTAACCGATGAAGAATTACTTGATAAAGCGGGCGGTATTGTTCAGGGTATGAGCGGCAGTCCTATTGTTATGGACGGTAAACTTGTAGGCGCTGTTACCCATGTTTTTGTAAACTCCACTAACGAGGGTTACGGAATATATGTTGGTAATATGATGCAAAATTACAAATAATTTAGCTAAATCCGTTGATTTTTGGCAGTTAATTATTTTAACCAAAAAAATTTTATTATTTATTGAATTTTTTTGCTTGGAAAGTATTGCCAAAATTACCATTTTATGGTAATATAATCTCATAGAAAAATTACTGGGGGAAATAATCAATGGAAAAAGCAATCAAACTCATCATCACAGAAGAAGCAACCGAATTTTCGCAGGAAAGCAATGCAACAATGGAAAATTACAACATTAAGCCTGCTTTCTGCTCAAAAGACGGAGAAGAACTGTTGAACCGAATTAAGGCAGAACAGCCGGATGTAGTCCTTATGGATTCATTTATGACCAGACTCGACGCAATAGGCGTAATGCGCAGTGTAAGACGAGATAAACTTAAAGCTCCGCTTTTCATAGTATTCTCATCATTCCACAACGCAATTCTCGAACAGCAGGTTATGAATTCGGGAGCGTCTTATTTTGTACTCAAGCCGTATGACATTTCAGAACTTTGTCAGAATATTGTAAATATGACAAAGCGCAGTAAAGAAAGTTTCATCGGAAATCCCGTAACTTTTGACGCATTCGGCATTGAGCTTAAAGTAACTGAAATTTTGCACGAAATCGGCGTTCCCGCTCACATCAAAGGCTATCACTATTTAAGGGATTCAATTATTATGTCGGTTGAACATCCCGAAATAATCAATGCGGTTACAAAACAATTATATCCGTCTGTAGCAAAGAAATACGAAACCACATCATCCAGAGTTGAAAGAGCAATTCGCCATGCAATTGAAGTTGCTTGGGACAGAGGAGATGTTGATGTGCTTAATTCCTACTTTGGCTACACTATCCACAACGACAGAGGCAAGCCAACCAACAGCGAATTTATTGCTATGATTTCTGATAAGTTAAGATTACAGATTAAAAACGCAAGCTGATAAATTTTACTCAAGGGCTGTCCGAATGGGCAGTCCTTGAAAATATTATACCGTTTTATTCCGTGAATATTCTTTTTTAAATTTAATCGAAATCCGCACTCCCCCGCCTACATAAAAAAGCCTCTACAAATGTAAAGGCTTAGTTGAAATTTATTATTTAATCTAAAATTTTACCGTCAGTGGAAATTGTAACAACCTGCCACGGTATAAACTTTCCGCTGTTTTGCAACGCTCTTTTTACGGCGTACTCAAGACCTCCGCAGCACGGTACTTCCATACGAACTACGGTTACGCTCCAAATATTGTTATTTGCAATTATACTTTCAATTTTTTCGCTGTAATCGATATCGTCAAGTTTAGGGCAGCCTATGAGTGTAATTTTCCCACGCATAAAATCATTGTGCATCTGCGCATAAGCATATGCTGTGCAGTCGGCGGCAATAAGCAGCTTTGCGCCGTCAAAGTACGGAGCGTTTACAGGCACAAGTTTTATCTGACACGGCCACTGACCAAGCTGTGACGGCATTTTTACATCTTCAGCAAAAGCAGTATTTTTAGAGCTTTCTCTGTTAAATGTCTGCAGTCTGTGTCCGGGGCAGCCGCCGAATGTTTCTGACTTTTTCTTCATATTGGCTTTTACCGCCTCTTCATCATATGCGAGAGCCTCACGCTCAACAAAAGAAATCGCACCCGTAGGGCAGGTTGGCAGACAGTCACCGAGTCCGTCGCAATAATCATCACGCAAAAGTTTAGCCTTACCGTTTGCCATTGTAATCGCACCCTCGCGACAGGCATTTGCACAAGCACCGCAACCGTTACACTTTTCTTCATCTATATTTATAATTCTTCTTATCATCTTAAATACCTCCGTATTGATTTTGCAAATAAATTATAATATAATCAGAAAAGAAATTATGTTGTTATAGCAACGAAATGAGGCTTTTATGAAATTTTGTGATATACTTTTATTTAAAAATATGTCCGAACAGGAAATTACTCAAATGAACAAGAGTAAATTTATGAAAAAACGCATTTATGCAAAAAACACACATATTTATCATATGGGAGATGTTATAGACAGCGTAGGAATTGTGCTCTCGGGAAATGTCATTATAGAGAACATTGATATATGGGGCAATAAAAGTATAATCAGTTATGCAAACGAAGGAGAAATTTTTGCGGAAACCTATGCCCTTTCGCAAACTCCGATGATGGTCGATGTTGTATGCGCCGAATGTTGCGAAATTTTATTTATAAATTTAAAAAACGCTCTTAAACCGGAAAACAGCAATCAGCCGTGGTACCCGAAATTTATGAACAGTCTGCTTATGCTTTCGGCTCAAAAAAATCTTGCTCTTTCACGAAGAATTTTTTGCACTTCATCAAAAGCAGTGCGTACAAGAGTTCTTGCCTATCTGTCGGAAGAATCGGTAAAAGCCAATTCTACAGACTTTGAAATACCGTTTGACCGTCAGCAGATGGCAGATTACTTAAATCTCGACCGCAGTGCTCTTTCTAAAGAACTTAGCAAAATGAAATCAGACGGTATTTTAGACTACAGAAAAAATCATTTTGTTTTGCTTGATACAGAAACTGATTTGTAAGAGGTTATTTGGGATTTATAGTATTGGGAAATTTTTTAATTGCATAACGAAACACTACGCTATCCCCTAATTATCATACTATCATAAAAATTCATTACAACTTATCGCACAATTAAATATAAAAGCAAAAAGGTGACTGAATTTTCAGCCACCTTTTACTCTGCTTTTAAATTTCGCAATCATCAAGAATACTGCGCAAAGTATCGGCAGATTTCTTAAGATTGATTTCTTCGTCCTCGCTAAGAGAAATCGGAACTTTAGTTTCAATACCGTTTGCACCCACAATCGACGGCATACTAAGCACTACATCGTCAATACCAAACTCGCCGTGCATCAGTGAAGAAATAGGAAGTATGGATTTTTCGTCACGGATAATTGCCTCGCAAATTCTCTTTACCGCCATAGCAACACCGTAATATGTAGCACGCTTTTTCGCAATTATTTCATAGGCACTGTTTTTAACCTTTTCTGCGATATTTTCCTGCGATTTATCGTGATTATAGTGACCTCTCATCTCGCAGAAATCATCAAGCGGAATACCAGAAACATTCGCACTGCTCCATACGGCAATTTCGCTGTCACCGTGCTCACCTATAATATATGCGTGCACACTCTGACTGTCAACCGACAAATGCTCACCGAGCTGACATTTAAGTCTTGCGGTATCAAGCACTGTACCCGAACCGATAACCCTGTTCTCCTCAAAACCCGAAAGTTTAAGAGCCGTATATGTAAGAATATCAACAGGGTTTGCAACCACAAGCAATATGCCGCGGCAGTTTCTTTTTGCAATTTCAGGAATAATACTCTTAAAAATTCCGACATTCTTATGTACAAGGTCAAGTCTTGTTTCACCCGGCTTTTGTCCCGCACCGGCAGTAATTACAATAATTGAAGCGTCAACTATATCGTCATAGCTACCTGCATAGATTTTCATATTTCCGACAAAAGGAATACCGTGGCTTATATCCATAGCCTCGCCCTCTGCCTTATCTTTGTCTGCATCAATCAACACGATTTCCGAAAACATTTTGCTCTGCATTAACGCAAAAGCCGATGCCGAACCTACAAATCCGCAACCTATTATTGCGATTTTTCTTAAATTAACTTTATCCATTGTTTAACCCCCTAAAATAATGTTTATTACGCTAAATCAGATAACTTAGTAATCACTATTTATTTTACTTTATTATATCACATATTTTGGAAAAATCAAGTAAAATAATAATAATTCTTATTTTATATACTTTATTTTTAAATTGCTTGACAATGTATATTAATATTTTATATAATTATAATGTATTTTGCCTTTTAGGAGATTATTTATGGAAAGAGAAAATTTTAAATCCAAACTCGGATTTATACTTGTCAGCGCAGGCTGTGCAATCGGTATCGGCAATGTATGGCGATTTCCTTTTGTTACAGGTCAGAACGGCGGCGGAATATTTGTACTCCTTTACCTGCTGTTCCTCGTAATTATGGGCATACCCGTGCTGACTATGGAACTTGCAATCGGCAGAGCAAGTAAAAAAAGTGCCGTACTCGCATACAAAAAACTTGAAAAGCCAAAAAGCAAGTGGCACATTCACGGTTGGTTCTGCATACTCGGCTGCTATCTGCTTATGATGTACTACACACCTGTATCGGGTTGGATGCTAAGCTACTTTTTCAAATTTGCAACGGGTACATTTGAAAGCGGAATGACGGCGGAACAGGTCGGCAATGTATTTTCAAATCTGATGTCTAATCCTGTTGAAATGATAATATGGATGGCAGTTATGGCTATTACAGGATTTTTTGTGTGCAGCAAAGGCATACAAAACGGAATTGAAAAAGTCAGCAAGGTTATGATGATTTTATTGCTTGCGCTGATTATTATTCTTGCGATAAACAGTCTTACTTTATCGGGTGCTGCCGAGGGCATAAAGTTTTACCTTGTGCCTGATTTAGAAAAAGTGCAGTCAATCGGAATCGGACATATAATTACATCAGCAATGAGCCAGGCATTCTTTACACTAAGCCTTGGCATTGCTTCTATGGAAATTTTAGGCAGTTATATGACAAGAGAAAAAACTTTGCCGAGCGAATCAATTAAAATTTGCATACTTGATACTTTTGTCGCTATCACCGCAGGATTTATCATCTTCCCTGCCTGTTTTTCATACGGAGTTGAGCCGAATCAAGGTCCTGCTCTTATATTTGTTACACTGCCGAATGTATTTGTAAATATGGCGGGCGGCAGAATCTGGGGCACGCTGTTCTTTATGTTTATGACCTTTGCGTGTTTCTCAACCGTAATTGCGGTGTTTGAAAATCTGATTTCGTTCTGTATTGATATGTTCAATATGAGCCGCACAAAATCCGTAATTATAAATGCGATAATTATGCTTATAGGCTGTCTGCCTTGCATTTTCGGATTTAATCTTTTAAGCGGATTCAATATTTTAGGCAAAGGCGTGCTTGATATTGAGGACTTTGCGGTAAGCAATATTCTTCTTCCTGTAGGCGCATTCTTGTATTCGCTCTTCTGTTCAACAAAATTCGGTTGGGGATTTGACGGCTATTTGAATGAGTGTAATCAGGGCGAGGGTATCAAATTTCCAAGATTTTTTAAACCGTATATAAAATATGTATTACCTGTTCTTGTATTGATTGTATTTATTTCGGGATTCATTCCGCTGGGATAAATTTAAAGCTCATTGGTTTTGCAAATAATCTAAAACCAATGAGCTTTTCGTTTTATTTTTTTAATTAAAAAATATTAATAATTTATGGTTTAGCGTATTTAAGGCTAAATAATTAAAACAAACACTCCGCCTTGGCAATCCAAAGCGGAGTGTTTCACTGCTTTTTCAGCAGAATTTATCTTCTGTTGTTTCTTCTCTCATTAAAAGGTCTGCGTGGGCGTGGCTTTCTCTCTGTATCTACATCGTTTTCAGGAGTAAGACCGTCAACATCTATGAGAACCTGACGACGGGAAAGGTTAAGTCTGCCCTTATCGTCGATTTCCATTACCTTAACACGGATAACATCGCCTACATTTACTACATCAGTAACCTTGTCTACACGCTTTACATCGAGCTGTGAAATGTGAACAAGTCCCTCTTTGCCAGGTGCAATCTCAACGAATGCGCCAAAGTCCATAAGTCTTGTTACCTTACCGAGGTACATAGCACCCGGCTCCGGATCAATAGCGATAGTCTTGATAATCTCAATAGCTCTGTTGCACTTGTCAGCGTCAATGCCCGATACGAACACCTTGCCGTAATCGCCGTCTTCCTCAATGTCAACCTTAACTTCGCACTCAGCCTGAATTTCCTTGATAACCTTACCGCTCTTACCGATAACCTCGCTGATTTTCTCGGCAGGAATTGTAGTTGTGTACATCTTAGGAGCATACGGAGAAAGTTCTTTTCTCGGCTCTGCAATAGCCTTGAGCATAACCTCGTCAAGAATGTAGTTACGAGCCTTGTGTGTTTTTGCAAGAGCCTCTTTAATCATTTCAGGTGTAAGACCGCTGATTTTAAGGTCCATCTGAATAGCTGTAATGCCGTCTTTTGTACCTGCTACCTTAAAGTCCATATCGCCAAAGAAGTCCTCAAGGCCCTGAATGTCAACCATTGTCATCCAACGCTCGCCCTCTGTAATAAGACCGCAAGAAATACCTGCAACAGGAGCTTTAATCGGAACACCGGCATCCATAAGTGCAAGTGTAGAACCGCAGATTGAACCCTGTGAGGTTGAGCCGTTTGAAGAAAGAACCTCTGATACAAGTCTTAATGCATATGGGAACTCCTCAACAGGCGGAATTACAGGAACGAGAGCACGCTCTGCAAGTGCGCCGTGACCGATTTCTCTTCTGCCAGGACCTCTGCTTGGCTTTGTTTCGCCTACTGAATAGCTCGGGAAGTTATAGTGGTGAATGTAACGCTTCTCTGTTTCGCCGTCAATACCGTCAAGCAACTGCTTGTCAGATACAGGGCCGAGAGTAGCGATTGTAAGAACCTGTGTCTGTCCTCTTGTAAACAAACCCGAACCGTGAACTCTCGGAAGTACAGAAACTTCTGCTGCGAGCGGACGAATATCATCCATACCTCTGCCGTCAACACGCTTCTGCTCGTCAAGCAGCCAACGACGAACGATGAACTTCTGTGTCTTGTAAAGGCACTCGTCAATAAGCGCTTCACTGTCAGGATAAATCTCATCAAATTTTGCGTGAACAGCCTCGTAAATAGGCTTTAATCTCTCGTCACGAACTGTCTTGTCATCGGTATCAAGAGCAACCTTTACATCTTCCTCTGCAAATGCCTTGATAGCCTCAAACATATCGTGGTCAGGCTCAAGACTTGCAAACTCAAACTTAGGCTTGCCGATTTCAGCCTTGATGCCCTCAATAAACTTAATAATCTTCTGGTTAGCCTCGTGACCTGCCATAATGGCATTGTACATCTCATCATCTGTAACGCAGTCTGCACCTGCCTCAATCATAGCAATTCTTGTGCTTGTTGACGCAACGGTAGTAGCCATCTTAGAAACAGCTCTCTGTGCCTCTGTCGGGTTGATGATGTACTCGCCGTCAATCATACCTACAGAACAGCCTGAAATAGGGCCGTTCCACGGAACATCAGAAATTGAAATAGCGATTGACGCACCTATCATAGCTGTAATTTCAGGTGAGCAGTCCAAGTCAACGCTCATTACGGTACAAACGATAGAAACATCGTTTCTCATGCTCTTGTCAAAAAGCGGACGGATCGGACGGTCAATTACACGGCTTGTAAGGATAGCCTTTTCTGACGGTCTGCCCTCCCTCTTGAGATAGGCACCCGGAATCTTACCTACGGCATACATCTTCTCTTCATAGTCAACTGAAAGCGGGAAAAAGTCAACGCCCTCTCTCGGCTTTGGAGATGCGGTAACAGCAACATGAACTGTTGTATCACCGTAATGTACAAGACAAGCACCGTTGGCAAGCTGTGTCATTTTACCTGTTTCAACCTTTAAAGGTCTGCCGGCAAATTCTGTTTCAAACACTCTGTATTTGTCGAATGTCATTAATCTGTTCATTGTAAAAATCCTTTCTGAAATCATACGATTTCTGTAATAAACATCTTGCGGATTTTCACGCTGTTTTAGCAATAAAACCGATAAAAACAATAAAATTTACAGATTTTTTACCCGTTTTACCGCTAAAATACAGCTGAGAAAATTTACGCAAAAACGGAATTTAGGGCAAGCTTGCGCTTGCCCTGATTTGCAAAATTACTTACGGATACCAAGTCTTGCAATGATAGAACGGTATCTCTCAATGTCTACCTTAATGAGGTAGTTGAGAAGGCTTCTTCTCTGACCAACCATCTTAAGAAGACCTCTTCTGCTGTGATGGTCTTTCTTATGAACCTTGAGGTGCTCTGTAAGGTCATTAATTCTCTTTGTAAGGAGAGCAATCTGTACCTCAGGAGAACCTGTGTCGCCTTCGTGAGTAGCGTACTCGGCCATGATAGCCTGCTTTTCTTCTTTTAACATTTGCGTTTCCACCTTTGTAAAAATTTTAGCCAACCGTCCCAGAGTAAGGCTGTGAAAATCCGAATTATCGGCTTAACCCTTGTTCCGAGGCAGCGGTCAACAAGTTGATTATAACACAAAGGATAATAAATGTAAAGGATTTTTACAAATTTTTATGTTCATTTTATGCGTGATTTTATTACATTTATTAATCCAAAATTAACCCCATGCTATCCGAAATCACTTATTAACAATTCCCAATTTTTCTTTCATCTTATTAAGTGTATCCGCTTTATTTTCATCGGACATTGCTCTGTAAGCAATCAAAAGCTTTTTTTCGTCATTTGAAAGATTATACAGTTTCAAAGTATCGTCAGGATCCTGAACTATCGGTAAGAAAGAACTTCCGTTACCAAGCAAAGTGTTATAATCCGTGCCGAAAATAGAAACAATTTTTCTTAAAACTTCATGGCTCGGCTCGGACACACCTGTTTCGTACTTTGTATAGGTTGTTCTGTTAATATTCAAAATATCGGCAACCTGCTGCTGTGTAAGTCTGCAAAGTTCACGATGTTGTTTTAGTCTTAATGCAAAAGAACTGTTTTTTCCTTCGTATTTAGCCAATTCTACACACCCTTTGTATATAAATGCTTGATATATATTTTAACTATTACAACAATTATAATACAAAGTTTATAATAATTCCACAAAAGTGAATATAAATCACTGTAAATTATTACCATATTGTTCCCAAAATAAGTCTTGAAATTTTCAAATATTCGTTGTATAATAGACATTGTTAGTCACGATTTGCTGGTGTGGCGCAGTTGGTAGCGCAACTGATTCGTAATCAGTAGGTCGACGGTTCAAGTCCGTTCACCAGCTCCACAAATAAACCGCATAGCCAAGCCGTTTTTTAAGGCTTGTATGCGGTTTTTCTTTTTGCCTGTTTCCCGTAAAATATTGCTTTTAACTGTATTATAATATGCAAATGCAGTAAAAACCCCCTCACCTACTTCTATTAACTAAGCAAGTCACTGATTTTATATGCTTATATTCTTTATGTTTTTAATACAAGGCTGATTTTAAATCAAATCGTTTACATCTAAATAATACTAAATTATGCCGTAAAATTAAGGTGTAGTAACAAATACCCATAACAATTTTCGTTAAAACGGTTATTTATCACAAGTTTTGGTAAATTATGGTTTAGAAAACTGTTTTATCAAGCAATTGTAAAAGTTTGGTCGACCTTTTCAAAGGTTGTGAGTGTGGGCAAAGCTCACAAATACTTTCCGTTTATGCAATCTGACGATATGTGCTGTAAAAAGCAGCATATCAAAAAGTCGAGATTCACGAATAGTGAGCCTCGGTGATTTTTTTGCTTGCATTCTTGAAATTGTATAAAAATATGATATGAAAATATGAAGAATGTTAAAAATGTTTAAAATTTGGGCATAACTCGAAAAGGTGCAAAACCAAGCACCTTTAATGTAGAAAACTTTTTAGTTCTATGTACCTTGTTGATATGGTTTTTCATTGATATTAAATTATATCACAAAAATGACTGCATTCCTACCTTTCGGTTAGAATGCAGTCGT